>Ga0105047_10000822_pt1 | contig 54264 bp, 50 predicted proteins | sample MAT04_FD_78384 | JGI IMG/M metagenome (GOLD analysis project Ga0105047, IMG submission 78384) | Freshwater microbial communities from Lake Fryxell liftoff mats and glacier meltwater in Antarctica - MAT-04 (megahit assembly) | ecosystem: Environmental > Aquatic > Freshwater > Ice > Liftoff... | reverse complement strand
GTGGAGCTGTGGGGAATCGAACCCCAGACCCCTTCCATGCCATGGAAGTGCTCTACCAACTGAGCTACAGCCCCGAACGAGTGCTGGACGATATCAGCGCGCTCGCCCGCTCGAAACGTGCGCGACAAACGATCACAGACTTCGCCGGGAACGCAGCTTTGAGCGCAGCGGCCCGACGGCCAGACGCATGACTGCAGTGATCAGCAGCGTCGAAATCGTGACCCTTACTGCGAACGGCATCTGCGCGATGCGCGGTGCCACCACCAGCGAACTGACGATGGCCACCGGGTACACCCATGCGACATCGGTGACGATGCGCCCCCACAGCGGCCGACGCGGTTCGGCGCGCTGGGACAATTCGAACCAGTTGTCGACACCAACGGTGCGCTGGATGCGCTCGCTGTGCACAAAGCCTTCTGCACGCGCCATCAGGTACGCCCGCTGCGGCGACCGCTCCCACTCGCGCAGGTGAAGCCCGTCGACGAAGCGGAAGATGATCTGGTGCTCGCCACCGTCGGGGCCAGGGTGCAGCACACCGACCCCCAGGCACCCGTGGAACTTACGCAGCGTGGCCACGACGTCCTCGGTCCACTGCACGTACTGCGCCTCGAACCCGGGCACGACCGTACGTGCCACCGTGATCGTCACGGGGGTGGGGGCGATTCGGGGAAGTTGCGCGGTGTCGAAGGGTCCGGAGAGCGTCAGTGCCATAGCACCATCGATTCTAACGATGGACTCCGTGGCACCGATCGGTGACACCGATCACAGGCGCACGAGCCGGTCGGCCCACGTAGACGCCGGCGGCTATTCGGCAGCGGCAGCGGCCTCGTCGTCCGGCACGGCCGCACCGTCGGTGTCGGCCCACTCGATCTTGGGCACGTCGCGGTAGAGGCGCTCGATTTCGTAGTACATACGGATCTCCTCGGCGAAGATGTGCACGACGACATCGCCGTAGTCGACCAGCACCCACTGCTGCTCGGAGGCACCTTCGGAGCGCAACGGAGTGCGCCCGAGCTGCTCGCGTACGGCGTCTTCGACGGCGTCGACGACGGCCTTCACCAGGCGGCGGTTGCCGGCACTGGCGATGACGAAGTAGTCGGTGATGGCAAGCACGTCGCCCACGGCGAGCACGAGGGTGTGCTCCGCCTTCTTGGCGTCGGCTGCACGAGCGGCAACCTTCGCAAGTTCGAGTGCAGCCTCGGCGGCTGTCTGGGTCATGAGGGCTCCGTTGTCGAGGTAGTGGTACCGGGCAGCGTGTCGCCCTCACCGGTCAGAAAGTCGGTGCCCAACTGCACGATCACGTCGATGCCCTCGATGGGCTTGTCAGGAGTCAGCGTGACGGTGTTGCCGAACAACTCGTTCGCCGACTGGACCTTCTCGATCAGATTGGGGTTGTCAATGTAGAGGCGAACTTCCGGATGCACCTCGACACTGTCCGAGATGTACACCGAGACCACATTGCCGCCGAGGAACAAAAGCGCCCGGACAGCGAAGCTGACCCGCGCCTCGTAGCCCGGTGGAGCCTCCACGCGGAACACCAGATCGGGTGACGGCGCCGTCATCGAACCGGGTGCGATCGAGGCCAGCACGAAGATCGCGTCCGACCGAGGCAGCGTCTCCGCGTCGAGACCATCGGGATTGTCGGCGGCAGCGATGGGCGAGCCGGGCAGCCCACGAGCGGCGACCGGCGCAGCGAACAGTCGGCTGACAAGGTCGCCGATGGTGACGATGGGTGCCGTGGCGTCGACGGTGGTGCGGCCGGGGCCGATGCTCTCGGCAACCCCGGCGAAGAGGGCTTGTACGTTGCCGCGCCGCTCGGCGTCGGTCTGCCCCTCGGCCTGGGCATTGAGGGCTTGCACGGTCTGCGCAGCCGACAGGCTGTTGGCACCCGCATCGAACAGAATGGGAGCGTCGGTACCGGCACCCAGGACGTCGCCGGGCAGGTCGGCCTTGACCGGCGTCGCCGGCTGGAACAGCGTCTCCGCCTCGGCCGGAGCGGCAACGGCAGCGACATCGAACGTGATCGAGAGCAGGCTTTCCATCGCGGTGGTGAGGGCCTCTACCCCGCCCTGCGCGTAGACCTGGGTGAGCGGGATGGGTGGCGCACCGACGGCGCCGGCATTGGACGACACCGGTACCGACACGATAGTGCCGCCCACCTGCGTGCCCGCCGAGAGCACCAGCACCGACACGGTGCCCAGGCGGCCCTCTTCGTCGACCGTTCCCAGCATTCCCACCGGCGTGACCGGCATCTTGATGGAGTCGACGCTGACGAGCTTGGCGCCCTTGTAGTCGCGTAGCGCCTTCTGGCCGGCGTAGCCCAAGCCACCGATGGCCAGGATTGCGACCAGATTGATGGCGATCATCAGTGCCGTTCGTTTACGCCGCACGGGTGCGAGTGAGCTCACGCCTGCACCCCGTACAGGTCCAGCGAGTGAATGACCTCGAGCACGGGCCCGGTGATCAGGTAGTCCAGCGGCCTGCCATCGCCGCAGCGATCGCGCAGATCGGTGCTGGACACGTCGAGCCGAGGCACCTCGACATGCACCCATTCGTACGCCGCCGGCAACGTGACGGGCTCGCCAGGCCGGTCGACGACCACGAGAATGCTGCGCTCGGCGACCTCTGCAAAGCGTTCCCAGGTTTCGAACTTGGCCGCGGCGTCGTCGCCGACGATCGTGAACAAAGCTGCGCCGGGGTGCTGTTGTGCCAAGAACGCCAGCGTATCGGCCGTGTAGCTGGGGCCACCGTGATCGATCTCGAGGCGCCCGGCCTCGAGGCCCGACACGTCGGCGACGGCCGCCAGCACCATTGCGTAGCGCGTCTCGGCCGGCGTGATCGGCCGGCTACCAGCCTTTTGCCATGGCTCGTTGGCCACCATCAGCAACACCACGTCGAGCGCGAGCGCATGGCGCACGTTGACCGCTGTCACGAGATGGCCGACGTGTGGGGGGTCGAACGTGCCTCCGAACAATCCGATTCGTAGGGGCACGGCCGGGAAGTGTACGGGCAACGGGTGACACAGGGCGGTCGCGGACACTGACCTGCGATGCGGCACCTCGACAGCACCAGCCACGAAGTGTCATGGAACCGGCAAGTTCACTTGTGACACGACAGAACTTGACCGATGTAGTACGGTAGAAATTCCCCCCAAAGTGTCCCGCGGAACAGTTGCCCGGGTCGCCGTCATGTGCGGCGAACCGGTGCGTCTTCTCCTGCGTGGTGAAGCACCGGCCTAGTGCCTGATGTCACACCATTCCGCGGAATCTGTCGCCGAACCAAAGAGTTGAGACGAACTGCTATGAACGATTCAATTGGACTGTACCTGAACGACATCGGAAAGGTGTCGCTGCTGAATGCGGAAGAGGAGCGCGAGCTCTCCCGTGTGATCGAAGCAGGCCGCGATGCGGCAGAACGCCTCGCCGCCGGAGAGAAGGGCGCCGCCCTCAAGGCGTCGGTGGCCAAGGCCGCCGAAGCCAAGGATCGCTTCATCCGCGCCAACCTGCGCCTCGTGGTGAGCATCGCTCGCCGCTATCCCCTTCCACAAGGCATGGATCTCCTCGATCTCATCCAGGAGGGCAACCTTGGCCTCGAACACGCCGTCGACAAGTTCGACTGGCGCCGCGGCTTCAAGTTCTCGACCTACGCCACCTTCTGGATCCGCCAGGCCATCGGCCGTGCGCTCGACCAGAAGGCCAGCCTCATCCGCATCCCCGGCGATCGTTCGGCCAGCCTGCGTGCTGCCCTTCGTCAGGCCAGCGGCGATGGCGAGACGCTCGATGTCGGCAATGCCGAACTGCACCGCCTCACCACCCCCGTCTCGCTTGACAAGACGATCGGTGACGACGGCGATGCCACGCTCGGCGACCTGATGGCCAATGGCGACGGCACTCCCGAAGACGCCGTGATGAGCATGGTCGACAACGAGTTGCTCGACGAGCTGCTCGGCACCCTCGACAAGCGTGCCCGTTACGCCGTCGAGGCCCGCTTCGGCCTGCTCGACGGCGAGCGCAAGAGCTTCCGCGAAGTCGGCGAGAACCTGGGCGTCACCGCCGAGGCCGCTCGTCGCCTTGTCAGCCGGGCAGTTGCCGGCCTGCGCGAAGATGCAGTGCGCATCCTCGCAGTGTGACGATCCGCCGGCGACACGTCGCGAACAACTGAATTCGGTAGTGGTTTTGCCCGCTTCGGCGGGCGAAACCCGTTTTCAGGCGGACGCCCGCTGCGGCGTCGCGGCGAGAACGTTCTTCATTGCGGGCTGCGGGGCATGATTCAACAGCGCTGCAGCCTGGTCGATGCCGACGTCGCGAACCCGGGTGGTCGCTCTGCTCGCCGCAACGTGCAGATCGAGATGACAGAGACCCAGGCTGCGCTGGCCGGGCGACTGACGCAGCGACACACTCTGCACCTTCGCCCACGGCTGCACCGTTCGACGAAACACGAGCCATCCCGATTCGGCGACGACGACGGTGCTGTCCGCGCCGTGGCGAAGGTGCAGCCACCACCGGTGGCCTCCAATCGCGGATGCGCCGGCGCCCGCCAAACTCCCCGCCAGCGCCACCACCGGGAACGGCCACGCGACCGCCACCCAGGGCAATACCAGCACCAGTGCCCGCCGCGTCACCGCTCGCCGACGCGCCGCCGTCGGATGTGGAATGGTGACACCCGGCAGCACGTCGACGCCGGCAAACAACGCCACCAGCGGCTCCAGCTCGGCGCGGGTGCCAACGGGCACCGTGTTGTCGACGCTGCCGGTGCCCTGGTGTTCGACGGCGGTGGCGAGCTCAACATCGATGGTGGCGAGCCCCACCCAGCGGCGCAGCACGTTCGCGGACAACTGGACCGACTGCACGCGGCGCAGTGGGATCACCGAGCTTCGGCGCTCGAGCAGCCCGCGGTCGATCCGCAGGTCGGGGCCGACTCGCGAGAGCGTGAAGTCGTAATGGCGCAGCACCATCAGCCCCGCGGCGACTGACGCGGCGAGCGCCAGCCCAACGACTGCGAGCGCGACAACTCCGAGCGACAGGACGCGGTCGACCGCGGCCTCGTCGTCGACGTAGCCAGATACTTCATCCCACGCGAGGGCGACAAACACGGGCAGCACCAGCACCGCGGCACCGGTGACCCCTCCCAGGGCAAGCACCCCAACCCCGAGGTGCAGCAGCGGCGCCGGCGGAGGCGGCGGCACAGCGGCCGGTGCGGCCGTGACATCGCTGCGGCGTCGGCCCAACTCGAGCAACTCCTGTACTCGCTCGGCTTCGGCGCGAGAGATGGCATCGAGCACCACCGGCGGTGCGCCGCTGCCCGCCACCGACACGCTCACCGCGGAGAGCCCCGCGACCCGATGGCGCAACGAGCGCACCACTTCGACGTGTTGCACACGGTCGAGCGAGATCACCCGTTCGTTGCGCTGGAACCAGCCGCTGCGAAGAACCAACCCGTCGGGGCCAAGTGAGTACCACGTACGCCAGTACCCAGCCACGCGCAACACCAGCAGCACGATTCCGGCGCCGATGATCACCCGGCCGGCAGTGCTCGCCAGCAACAGCAGCGCGGGCAGCGCGAGTTTCGGGGCCATTGCAACGACGTCGAGGAATGGTGTCAGCGGATGCAGCCGCTGCTCGCCCTCGTCAGGCACCGTCATCGCGTTCAGCGCGCGCCGCAAGCCACGCGCGCAGCTCATCAGCGTCGGCCTGTGGCACACCCGGAAGGGAACAGTCGGTACCTGCCGACGCCGTGCGAATGCGAAGTTCGACCATGCCGTACCGCCGCTGGATGGGCCCCTGGTTGACGTCGACCTGCTGAATGCGGTGGTAGGGCACCGACGTCGCCACGTGCCACCACACGCCTCGGCGTAGTTCGAGCGACTCGGGCCCGAACCGGTAGCGCCACGCTTGATAGCGACGTGCGAGCCGAGCCGACACCATCCAGCCGAACCAAACAACGGCCAACACCAGGACCACCCACCACAGCCAGTGACCGGCGAGAACGGCGACAACCAACTGCAGCGCCAGCACGGGGATTGCAACCAGCGTCGCTCCGGCACGCCAGACACCAACGATGCTGGGGTGCAGCGGCCGCCACTCGTCTGCATCCATCAACGCAGGCTATGGCGCGGCGCACCCAGATTGCAGCGCCTGCATCTCGATCGCACCACGACTGGCGCGCCGTTAGGCTTCCCGACGTGGCGAAAGCATGGACACCCTCTTCCTGGCAGGCACTTCCTGCCCAGCAGCAACCCGAGTGGCCCGACCAGGCCGATCTCGACCGTGCCCTGAAGCAGATCGCCTCCTATCCCCCGCTCGTGTTCGCCGGCGAGGCCCGTTCGTTGCAGAACTCGCTCGCCCAGGTGGCGGCGGGCAACGCATTCCTGCTCCAGGCAGGTGACTGTGCCGAGAGCTTCGAAGAGTTCAGCGCCGTCAACATCCGTGAGAAGCTGCGCGTGATCCTGCAGATGTCGGTGGTGCTCACCTACTCTCTCGGCGTACCCGTGGTGAAGGTCGGCCGCATCGCCGGCCAGTTCGCCAAGCCCCGTTCCAGCAACTTCGAGAAGGTGGGCGACCTCGAGCTGCCCAGCTTCCGTGGGCACATCGTCAACGGCGATGCCGCCACCGAGGCTGCTCGCATCCCCAGCCCCGACCGCCTGGTACAGGCGTACAACCAATCCGCGGCCACGCTCAACCTGTTGCGGGCATTCACCAAGGGCGGCTTCGCCGATCTCGCCAGGGTGCACGCCTGGACGCAGGAGTTCGTCGCGTCCAGTCCGGAAGGTCAGCGGTACGAGCAGATCGCTGCCGAGATCGACCGCGCGTTGCGCTTCATGCGGGCCTGCGGTGTGGACACCGAGGCCAACCACCAACTGCACGAGACCAACATCTACACCAGCCACGAGGCACTCCTGCTGGGCTACGAGGAAGCGCTCACCCGCCAGGACTCGCTCACCGGCGGCTGGTACGACTGCTCGGCGCACATGCTCTGGATCGGCGAGCGCACACGCCAGCTCGATTCCGCACATGTCGAGTTCCTACGTGGCGTCGGCAACCCCATTGGCTGCAAGGTCGGCCCTACCACCGACGCGTCATTCGTACTGGAACTGTGCGAGAAGCTGAACCCGGCCCGCATCCCCGGCCGTCTCACGCTCATCAGCCGGATGGGCGCCGACAAGGTAGAGGCCTCGTTGCGCCCGATGCTGCGTGCGGTGCACGATGCCGGCCACCCGGTGGTGTGGGCGTGCGACCCGATGCACGGCAACACCATCACCAGCGTCAGTGGCCGCAAGACCCGCGTGTTCGACGCCATCTGCGCCGAGATCGATGGGTTCGTTCGGGCCCACAAGGCCGAAGGTACTTGGCCCGGAGGCATCCACGTGGAGCTCACCGGCGACAACGTCACCGAGTGCACTGGCGGCGCGGACAACATCCTCGACAGCCAGCTCGACGATCGCTACCAGACAGTCTGCGACCCGCGTCTCAACGGCCGCCAGAGCCTGGATCTCGCGTTCCACGTCGCCGAAGGACTGCGCAGCACCGGCCTGGCCTGAACGTAGGCCCGACCCCATGCTTTCGCTCGAGCTCACCTCCACCTGGCCGGTCCCCACCGTCGCCGCAGCGGCGTTCCTGCCCGACGGCACGGTCGTCACCACCGGGCCCACCGCACAGCGGTTCCGGCTGGCCTCGATCTCCAAGATGCTGGTCGGCTGGACCATGCTCGTCGCGTGCGAGGAGGGAACTGTCCATCTCGATCAGCCAGTGGGCCAGGACGGGTGCACAGTACGCCACCTTCTCGCCCACGCCGGCGGCTATGCGTTCGACGGTAGCGAACCAATCGCCAGGCCCGGCGTGCGGCGGATCTACAGCAACACCGGTGTCGAACTGGCGGCCTCGGCGCTGGCCGAGGCGGCGGGCATGCCCTACGAGCAGTACCAGCGAGAGGCGCTGCTCGAGCCGCTGGGCATGAGCGCCACCACCTTGCGTGGGTCACCGGCGCACGGCGTCAGCAGCAACCTCGACGACCTCGCTCGCTTCGTCGGCGAACTGCGCTGGCCACGCCTGCTCAGCCCGCAGAGCGCCGCCGCGTTCAGCGCCGTGCAGTTCCCCGGGCTGCCGGGGCTGGTTCCGGGTGTCGGCCGCTATGACGACTGCCCATGGGGTTTGGGCACCGAGGTGCGCGGCGCCAAGCAGCCACACTGGACCGGCACCCTCAATTCGCCCGCCACGTTCGGACATTTCGGCGGAGCAGGTACCCTCCTGTGGGTGGATCCGGGGGCGCACGTCGCATGTCTCGCGCTCACTGATCGGCCATTCGACGAATGGTCGTCAGCAGCGCTGCAGCTCTGGCCACAACTCGCCGATTCCGTCCTCATCGAGGCTGCCGCATGATGTTCCACCCCGGCGATCGTGTGCGCTACGAGTGCACCGGCGACGACGGCCTGCCGTTGATCCGGTACGGCTTCATCGGTGGCGTCGCTGGCAGCGGCGGCCCGGTCGTGGTCATGCTCGACGGCGAACTGGGGGGCGATGTGGTCAACCTCTCCCAGGTCCAGCACGTCACCATCACCACGGTCGAACTGCTGCTGCACGGCACCGACCTGGTCGACGACCCCGAACTGCGCCGAGGACTGCTGGCGCTGTGGCACGCCGAGGCGGAGACCGCCGGTCTCGACATCGACTCGCTGCACGCCATCGGTGACGGCGAATGCGATGCTCCTGGCGGCTGGTGCCTGGCAGAACTGAACGCTGGTGGCGACCACTACGTGCTGCGCGCAGTGCAGTTGCCACACGAACCGGAGATGGTTCGCGTGCGCGCCGAGGTGCGCGGCCAGGGCCCGGCGTGACCGCCGGCCGTCCGGCCGGCTGGTACCCACTGCTGCTTGCCACCGCAGCTATCGGCATCGCCAACAGCGTCGTCTTCGCACTGCTCAGCAACCTGCAGGATGCCTACGGCTTCAGCGATGCCGGCCTCGGGCTCATTGCCGGCTCGGGCTTCCTGGTCGGGCTGATCGGCCAGGTTCTCCTCGCCCCGCTGGCCGATCGCGGGCATTCCAAATCACTGCTGCTGGCCGGCCTGGGAATGGCTGTCGTGGGCAGCGTGTTCTTCGCACTCTCGAGTTCACTCGTGACGCTGGTGGCGTCGCGAGCCGTCGTCGGGCTCTCCAACAGCCTGTTCATGCCGGCGTCGCGGGCCATCGCAATCAGTATCAGCGACAAGGATGTCGCCCAGCGACTGGGCACGATGAGCGGCGTGGAACTGGCCGGTTTCGTTACCGGGCCAGTGATCGGCGGCCTCCTGGTCGGCCCCTTCGGCATCAAGGTGCCGTTCCTTGTCGCCGGTGCGTTCGCCCTGGCGGCAGCGCTGATGCTGGCACCGCGAGCACTACCCCAGCCACCGATCGGAACGGCCAACCGGCTGGCCTTCGACCTGCTGCGCCTACCGAGAGTGCGCGCCGGTGTGTTGATGAGCACCGCGCTGTTCTTGCCCGTCGGGTTCTACGACGCAACCCTCGACCGCTACCTCACCGATCTGGGGGCCTCGGACCTGCTGATCGGCATGAGCTTCCTCGCCTACGGCGTTCCGTTCGCCCTGCTAGCCACCGCCGGCGGCAGGCTGGCTGACCGTAAGGGGGCGCTCCGGGTCGCGCTGATCAGCACCCTGTTGGTGGCCCCGCTCACTGCCGTCTACGGGTTCGTTGCCGTACCGCTGGTGATCGTGGGCGTCAGCGCGTTGGAAGGCTGCTTCCAGGCGCTGGGCGTGCCGGCGTCTCAATCCTTGGTGGCCAGTGGCGCACCGGTGGGCCGGGCGGCCGCAGCACAGGGCCTGGCCGGCTCGGCCAACCTGCTCGTCGCCGCGATAACCGCCTACGCGGCGGGCGCGATGTACTCGCAGTGGGGCTCGGAATGGATGTTCGTCATCGCCGGCATCGGCGTGGCGGTGTTTGCGTTACTGGCGTTGTGGCAGGGCAGCCGTGGCGCGGTGCGTGGGGAAGACCCGCACGCACCGCAACCCGAGCCGATCAGCTGAGGCGCTCGACGATCATGGCCATGCCCTGGCCGCCGCCGACGCACATGCTTTCCAGGCCGAACGTCTTGTCCTCCCACTGGAGGCCGTTGATCAGCGTGGTCATGATGCGAGCACCGGTCATGCCGAACGGGTGACCGAGGGCGATTGCACCACCATGGAGGTTCATCTGCGTGTCGAGATCGATGCCGAGGTGACGGGCCGAGCCGATGACCTGGCAGGCGAATGCCTCGTTGATCTCCACAAGATCGATCTGGTCGATGGTCATGTTGGCACGACCAAGGGTCTGGCGGATGGCTTCGATAGGGCCGAGGCCCATGATCTCGGGGTTGAGGCCCGAGACGCCCGAGGCCACGATGCGCGCCAGCGGGATGAGACCCAACTGCTTGGCCTTCGTGTCGCTCATCACCAGCACGGCCGCGGCGCCGTCGTTGAGCGGGCAGGCGTTGCCGGCGGTAACGGTGCCGTCGGGGCGGAAGACCGGCTTGAGCTGGCTGACAGCCTCGTAGTTGGTGCCCGGGCGGGGGCCGTCGTCCTTGGAGACGACGGTGCCGTCGGCGAGAGTGAGCGGGGTGATCTCACGCTCGAAGAAGCCGTTGTCGACGTGTGCGCACGCCAAGTTCTGGCTGCGGACACCGAAGCGGTCCATGTCTTCGCGGCTGATGCCCTCGATCTCGACCACGTTCTCGGCGGTCTGGCCCATGGCGATGTACATGTCGGGCAGGCCCTCTGGCGGGGTCCAGGTGCCCTGGCCACCCTGCGAACGCAGCTTGGTGCGCTCGCCCGGGCCCTTGAAGATCGCGTTCGGGGCGATGTCGCTGGCGCCACTGGCGTAGCGGCTGACGGTCTCGACACCGGCGGCAATGAAGCAGTCGCCCTCGCCGGCTTTGATTGCGTGGAACGCCATGCGGATGGTCTGCAGGCTCGACGAGCAATAGCGGTTGACCGTGACACCCGGGACATCGCCGAGGCCAGCGAGCGACGCGACCACGCGGCCGATGTTGAAGCCGCCCTCGCCCGCGGGCTGACCGATACCCATCATCAGGTCCTGCACGTCACTGCCCTGCACCTGCGGCACCTTGTCCATCAGTGCGCGGACGATCTGCGCAGCCATGTCGTCGGGACGCAGGCTGACCAGCGAACCCTTGTTGGCACGGCCGATCGGGCTGCGGGCGGTAGCAACGATCACTGCTTCGGTCATGGATATCCCCTTCGACAACGGAAGCCCTGCACAGGCTTCGACTCACTCTCGGCAGCGTAGCTACCCACCGGTAGCTGGCAACAAGCCCGGTAGTCGACGACCGAGCGGTCAGCCCGTCTGGACCACGCGATAGCCCTCGGCGTAGCTGCCCTCGCGCAGCCCCTCGCGCAGCGCGGTGGACGCCATCCACTGGCGGACACGAACTTCCATCGCAGCAGGGTCTGGGAGTTGGCTGGCGTGGCAGCGCAACGCCTCGAACTTGCGATCGATGTGCTCGCTGACGTCGATGACATCGGTCATCGATGGGTGGGCCGACAGCCAGACCTCACGGACGTCCCACGGCTCGAGGCCGTCCTCCAGCAGTTCCGGAAAGGCGAACGGGTTCTGCGCATCTGGATAGGCGGCGCACAGGGCAGCCTCACCGGCAGCGAGGTGGTCAGGGTGGCTGGCGAAGATGCGGTCGAAGTTGCGCTCGGGCGACTGGCACAGCATCACCTGCGGGCGCACCTGACGGACGACGCGGCTGATGTCGCGGCGAAGGCTGAGATCCGCGACCACCCGGCCATCAGGATGACCGAGGAACACGAGGTCGTGCACACCAACGACGGCGGCTGCCGCCGTCTGCTCCTTGCGTCGGAGCGCGGCCACCTCGGTGCGGGTGATGGTGCGGTCGCTCCCGCCGGCGTCGCCATCGGTGACCAGGCAATACGTGATGTGCACACCCTGCGCTGCAAGGGTGGCCATCGTGCCGGCGGAGCCGAAATCGACATCGTCAGGGTGGGCCATGACGACCAACAGTCGCTCGATCTCAGCGGGTTGCAGCATGCAACCAGCCTATGCGCCGCCCTAGGCCGAGGTCTGACCGTGCTGGTCCTCGGTGTCCCACGCTCGCTGCGAGCCCAATGACCGCTGCCCGTTCGACCCCACACGCCCCGGCAACACTCGTTACCATCCGCACATGATTCCTGCCGACGTTGCCCTCGGAACCTTCAACCTCTCCGACCCGGAGTTCTGGATCGCCCCTCGCGAGTACCGCGAAGGCGCCTTCAAGACGCTCCGCGACCAACAGCCAATGAGCTTCTGGGAAGAGTTCGACTTCCCCGATGCCCAGTTCCCCCGTGGGCCCGGCTACTGGTCGGTGGTCAACCACGAGGACGTGTGGCACGTCAGCCGCAACCCGCAACTGTTCGCCAGCGGTCGTGGCGTCAACATCGGCGACATGCCCATCGAGATCGCCGAGTTCTTCGGCTCGATGATCAGCATGGACGACCCGCGCCACTTCCGCCTGCGCTCGATCGTGTCCAAGGGGTTCACGCCCAAGGAGATCGCCCGGGTGGAGGAGTACGTCAAGATCAAGGCCGCCGGCGTCGTCGACCGCCTGCTCGAGCAGTTCCCCGACCGCGACTGCGACTTCGTCCATGAGGTTGCCGCCCCGATGCCGCTGCAGATCATCTGCGAGATGATGGGCATCCCCGACGCCGACGAGGAGCAGGTCTTCCGCTGGACCAACGTCATTCTCGGTGTCGGCGACCCCGAGTTCACCACGACCTTCGAAGACCTTTTCGCCGCCGGGATGGGCATGTTCCAATATGCGCAGGCGCTGGGCGAGGACCGCCTGGCCAACCCCCGCGACGATCTGACGTCAATCATGATGCACGCCGAAGTCGACGGCGAGCGGCTCACCGCCCAGGAGTTCGGTTCGTTCTTCATCCTGCTCGTGGTCGCCGGCAACGAGACCACCCGTAACGCCATCAGCCACGGCATGCACCAGCTCACCATCAACCCCGCCCAGCGCGACATCTGGTTCAACGACTTCGATGCCAACACCCGCACCGCGGTCGACGAGATCGTGCGCTATGCCACGCCGGTGGTCCATTTCCGCCGCACCGCGATGGAGGACACCGTCGTGGGTGGCCAGAAGATCGAGGCCGGCCAAAAGCTGGTGATGTGGTACAACTCCGCCAATCGCGACGACAAGGTATTCACCGACCCGCATGCGTTTGACGTGCTGCGCTCGCTGCAGCCCGCGCAGGTGGGCTTCGGCTCCGGCGGCCCGCACTTCTGCCTCGGCGCCAACCTGGCCCGCCGCGAAATCACGGTGATGTTCGACGAGATCCGCCGTCGCATGCCCACGCTGCACACCGTTGGCGAGCCCGACTACCTGCAGAGCAACTTCATCAACGGCATCAAGCGCCTGCGCTGCGCCTGGTAAGGCGGTGCGTCAGAGGGTACGGGCCTCGCGAGGCAGGTGCTCGACATCACTGAGACGGTTCAGCGCGAATGTGAACCCGTCGCGCATCTGCATCGAGGACAGCCGGGTGATGGACGCGTGATGGGTGACGAAACGATCCCACTCCCACGGCACCGGCTCCAGGCCCAGCAGGTGACACAGCAGCACGCCGTTGGTGCCGGCATGGGCGAAGACGGCGACTCGCTCGACGGCGTCGTCGAGGTGCCACATCGGCAGGATGTGCTGCGCGCGGTACATCCCGCGTGATGCCAAGTACTCGGCAGCCCCCGCACGGACCCGCTCGACAAAATCGCGTGGCGGCTCGCCACCACCGCTGAGGCCACCCCAACGGTCGTCTGCAGCGCGGGCGCGGTCCTCCTCGTAGGCGGTACGCGCAAGTTCGAAGGGCGTGCCGTGCCAGTCGGGTTCGCGGATCTCCTCGAGGAACGGCTGCACCGCCTCTGGGGCACCGACAGCCGCGAGCAACGGTGCGGCGGTCTGGCGGGCGCGCAGCAGCGGCGAGACGATGATCTCGTCGAAGTGCTCGCCCTGCAGTTCATCGGCGACGCGTTGCGCCTGCATGTGACCGCGTTCGGTGAGCGGAGGATTGACGACGTTGAGCCCGTCACGAACCCATTCGGGTTCGCCGTGGCGAATGAGCACGATGTCCATGGCACACCGAGCGTAGAGGGAACCGACCCGCGGACCGGTGCCCGGCCCACATGCGCACCGCCGAAGGCACCCCGGTGCAACACACCCGGTATCGTCGCCGGGGTGCACCCCACACCCGAACAGTCCGGTTGGCGCCCAGACCCGACGGGTCGTTACGAGTTCCGCTACTTCAACGGCGAACGCTGGACGTTCGACGTCTCGGTGAACGGCCAGCGCTTCATCGACCAGGGTGCCACCCCCAACACCGTGCACCAGCCAGGCTGGGCTCCCACTCAGCCGTGGAACCGCCCGCTGCCCAGAGGGTTTGCTGTGGCGGCATTCGTGGTTGCGCTCGCGTCATTCCTCATCGGCTGGGTGCCCTTCGTCTTCGCGCTGGGCGCCGCCGGAGCAGCCACGGCCACCGTGTTCGCCGTCATCGCCCTGCGCAGAATCGCGCGCAACGAAGCGCGCGGCACCGGCTTCGCGGTCGCTGGGCTGCTGTTGTCGGTGGCGGCGTTGGGTGCTGCGGTCGTCGGCTTCACACTCACTCGCAGCGTCATGCGCGAGTTCGGCGACTTCTTCGATGCGGGTCCGACCTCGGTGAGTATCGACCGCTGCGAGCAAGCCGATGGACTGGTGCAGCTCGAAGGCACCATCCGCAACCTCGATGAGACCAGCCACTCCTACACGATCAACGTCAGCTACCTGCTCGACAACGAGATCATCGACTCCGATGCCATCCGGGTGCCCCGAATCGACGCTGGTGAGATGGCAACATTCAGCGGCAGTTCGTTCGTCATGTCCGTCAGTATTGGCGGCGAGTTCGATGTGGTGTGCCGCATCGACTCCGTCAGCGGCCCGGATCCGTTCGTGCCCAACAACTGACCGCGCTGACAGCGCCGGGTCAGCCGCCTGACGTGGAGGCCACCCAGGCCTCGTACATTCGGGCATAGACGCCGTCCTGCTGCACCAATTCGGTGTGGGAGCCGTCTTGCACGAGTCGGCCGTGGTCCAGCACCAGCACCCGGTCAGCGCGGGCGGCGGTGGACAAGCGGTGGGCGATGGCGATGGTGGTTCGGCCGCTGGCCAGGCGCTCGAGCGCACGCGACAGCCGCACCTCGGTGAGTGCATCGACCGACGACGTGGCTTCATCGAGCACGAGTACGGCAGGGTCGACCAACGACGCACGGATCAGTGCGACCAACTGCCGTTCGCCGGCGGAAAGCTGCGTGCCGCGCTGGCCCACGGCGGTCTCGATGCCATCGGGCAGCGTGTCGAGCCAGTCGCGTAGATCGAGATTGTCGATGGCGCGCTCGAGATCCGTGAGCGAGAGATTGGGCCTTGCGAACAGCAGGTTGGCCGCAATGCTGCCCTCGAACAGGAACGGCTCCTGCGGCACGACGGTGAGACGGCTGCGGAGATCGGCGTTGGACACGCGCGTCAGCGAGATGCCACCGACGCACACGCTGCCGGAACTGGGATCTGCGAGGCGTGCGATCAGCCGGCCGAGGGTGGTCTTTCCGGAGCCGGTCTCGCCGACCACCGCTACCTGCTGGCCTGCAGGGATGTGCGCCGAGATGCCGAGCAGCACCGGTGGTTCGTCGGTGTCGCCGCGGGTGCGGTAGGTGAAGTCCACCCTGTCGAGGGTTACCGTCAGCGAGCCAGGCGGCAGCCGGACGGGCAGCTCGGGCTCTGGCGGGCCGATAGGGATCTCGAGCACGCCCAGCACTCGCCGCATGCCAGCGACGGCGGTCTGCGTCTGGTCGAGTACCTCGGTGAACTCGGCGATGGGCTCGAGGAAACGATAGGTGAGGAACACGAAACCGACGAGAGCGCCCGCGGTGAGCCCGCTACCCGGCCCGCGGAGCAAGCCGACGCTGACGACGGCGGAGACGGTGAGGACGCTGAACACCTCACCGGACGGGAACAGGAAGGCGCCGATGGTGCCGGCACGGATGAACGAGTTGGAGCGCTCGTGACTGGCCACTTCGACCTGAGCCGCGTAGAACTGGCCGGCGTCGTACGCGCGAAGAGACTCCGCGCCGGCGACCAGCTCGCTGATCTCGGTCATCACGGTGGCGTTGCGGCTGCGGGCGGCGTCGTACGCCCGCGAGAGGTGGCTCTGCACCTTGCGCAGCACGAAAGCCAGCGGCGCCGCAACCACGAACGCCACGAGGGCGAGCACCCAGTCGTACGCCAGCATGACGCCGGCGACCAGCAGCATCAGCGTGCCGTCGAGCAACCAGGCGAGGCCGCCCCATTGAAAGAACTGCGTCAAGGTCTCGACGTCGCTGGTGACGCGTGCAACGAGCGCACCCTTCCGCTCCTCACTGTGATCTGCGATGCTGAGCCGGTGGATGTGCTCGAACAACCGGACGCGCAGCCCGTAGAGCGCTTCCTCGCTGCGCCGACCCAAGCGGGCCACGGCCGTACGTTGCGACCAGGTGGCGATGACGATGACCACGAGTGCGACGGCGCACAGCACCGCCACGATGCCAACGTCGACGCCGTCGGGCGTGAACCCGCGGTCGATGGACTGCTGCACGAGGATGGGCATGACGACACGACCCGCGGCGCCCATCATCGCGAGGAGCAGGGTGACACCGAAGCCGGTACGCAACGCCGGCGCGGCGCGCACGCCACGGCTGACGGTTTCGACTGCCGTCCAGCGGCTGATCGGTTCGGTCATGGCTGTGCCACCTCCCCGATGGGTTCGGTCTCGTCGAGCGTCGCGCGGTCGTGCTCGAAGGCCTCGATGAGGTGACGGTACGCCGGCACTGCGAGCATCAACTCGTCGTGGCTGCCATGGGCCACCACCACGCCCTCGTCGAGGTACAGCACGTCGTCGGCCAGCGCGATGGTGGACGGACGGCTGGCCACAGCCACCACGGTGGTCTGGCTGAGAGCGACGCGTAGGTTGGCGAGCACCCGAGCTTCTGTGGACGGGTCGAGCGCTGAGGTGGTGTCGTCGAGCAGCAGGACCGCAGGCCGACGAACGAGGGCACGGGCCAGCGCGATGCGCTGCCGTTGGCCGCCGGACAGGCCCACGCCGCGTTCGCCGAGCTGCGTGTCGAGCCCCAGCGGGAGATCGTTCACGAATTGCGCCTCGGCCACTGCGAGCGCAACCTCGATGGCATCGTCGGTGAGCTCGGCACCGAGCGCGATGTTGTCGCGCACGGAGCCGGCGATGAGGAACGGTTCCTGGAAGACCAGCCGGCAGCCGCCGACGGGCACGGTGACCGTGCCCGAATCCGGGGCGATGAGACCGGCGAGCAAGTGCAACAACGTGGTCTTGCCGGCACCGGTGGCGCCCACCACGGCGACCGTGCGACCGGCGTCGATGACGGCGTTGACACCCAGCAACACGTCGCGTTCGCCGTCGTGACTGAAGTGCACGTCGGAGAGCACCACGCCATTCCCGGCAGCGCGCCGCAGCGTGAGCGCAGGGTCCGGCTCGATGGGCGCGTCGAGCAAACCGCGAATGCGGCGCCAGCCGGCCATTGAGTGCGGTACCTCGGAAAGCGTGTAGCCGATGAGCCGAAGTGGGAACACGAGCAACGTGAACAGGTAGATGAAGCTGGTGAGCTCACCCACGGTCATCGCCCCTGAGCGCACCCGGTAGGCGCCGGCGAGGAGCAGCATGATGTTGACGACAGTGGGCACGCCGTCGAGCAGTGCCTCGAAGGTGCTTCGCAGGCGCACGGCGCCCAGCCGAGCCTCGCGCAACCGGCCGGCGATGGCAGCCAGGCGTTCCGTCTCGCGGCTCTCGGCACCGAACGACTTGACCACCGCGACACCGTCGAAGCTCTCGTGCACCGCGGCGCTGAGCTGACCTAGCTCGTCTTGTGCGGTGCTGTAGTACTGGTCGACGCGGCGCTGGTAACCGATGTTGAGCACGATGAGCCCAGGGAACACCGCGATGGCGGCGAGACCGAGCGGCAGGTCGGTGACCACCAGCAGCACGCTTGACAGCCCGACCAGCACCACCACACCGGAGGCGAACGGCAACGGCGCCAGCACCGCGGTGGCGGCCTCGGCGTCGACGCCGGCGCGAGTGATGAGGTCGCCGGTGCTCTGTGTGCGGTGCCAGGTGACCGGCTGCACGGTGAGACGGTGGATCACTTCGCTGGTGAGCCGTTCCGTGACGCGCCAACCGGTGCGGCCGGCCCAGGTGCGCCTGACGACCACGCCGGCAGCGCGCACGAAGCCGATGACGACGAGCACGCCAAGAACCACCAGCACCTTGCGGGTGGAGACCGAGCCTTCTTTGAAGCGGGGGTCGATGAGGTCATCGATGATGACCCGCACGACGATGGCGGAGGCCACCGTGCATGCCGCGAACACCGACGCACCGGCGACCGCGGTGAAGAACAACCGCTTGTGATGGCGAACGAGCGCGCGAACGAGTTGGAACGCTTGCGACAACTGCCCGTCCGCTGCTGGAATGTCCGTTCCCTCCCCCATGCCAGTCGTTCTACCAGCAGGGTGTGACGAACGGCTCGCGAATATGGCACGCCATGGGTCACGCCGTATCGTGTCGCCCATGCAGCAACTCGATGCCGGGCTCCTCGTGCTCCGGCTAGTTTTTGGCATATTCCTGGCCTGCCACGGCTACAACAAGGTGTTCGGCCCCAGCGGGCTGAAGGGAACCGCGGGTTGGTTCGGTTCCATCGGCATGAAGTGGCCCATCTGGCAGGCGCGCCTGGCGGCCGCCACCGAAGTGGGTGCCGGCCTGCTGTTCGCCGCCGGCTTGCTGACACCGTTGGCCGCCGCCGGCATCATCGGGCTGATGCTCGTTGCCATCACGGTGGCGCACTGGAAGGTCGGGTTCTTCATCTTCAAGCCCAACCAGGGCTGGGAGTACTGCGCGTCCATCGCAGTCGTCGCCCTGGTCGTCGGCACCACCGGTCCCGGCCGCTGGTCGCTCGACCACGCACTCGGCCTGCATTTCGATGACTGGACGGGTGCGGCCATTGCCGCCATCGTCGGTATCGGCGGCGCCATCACCCAATTGTCCATCAGCTACCGACCGAAGGCTTCCTCGTGACCGCGCCCGTCAACACCAACCCTCGCACCCCCCCGTGGGTGAAAGTGCTCCTCGCGCTCGGCTGCCTCACCATGGCAGCGATGTGGGTGTACTACTTCGTCTTCGCCACCGAGAAGGGGGTGTACCAGATGGAGGACAAGAGTTGGCGAGTCGCCGCCAGCGAGATCTGCAAGGCCGCCACCCTCGAGCGCGAGTCGCTCACCGACATCAGCGACGGCTACATCACCGATCCCACGCCGGAGCAGATGATCCAGCGGGCAGATGTCGTCGACCGTGCCACCAACATCTTGGAAGACATGCTCGCCCAGTTGGTGGCCATCCCGGTGGACAACGACAACGACATCGCTCGGCTGCAAGTTTTCGAGGAGAACTACCGCAAGGTCTTCGTCGACCGCCGACGGTACTCGGCCGCGCTGCGCGAACTCGAGCTGGTGCCATACACCGAGACGGTGGTCGCCGGCGGGCCGGTCTCCAACGTCGTGCTCGACTTCACCGCCGGCGTGAAAGGCAACGATGTGCCCGAGTGCTCGCCTCCCGGCGAATTGGGCGGCGACGTCCAGCCCTGACTTCCGGGTCTCGCCGTTCAGGGCACCCGCACCCAGCCAGTGCTCTCCAGGTATCGGCGGATCACCTTCGCCGGTGAACCCACCGCCACGCTGTAGTCCGGGATCTCGCCGGTGACGACGGAATTGGCGCCGATCGTGACGTGCTTGCCGATGTGCGCACCCGGAAGCACGACCGTGCCGTGGCCGATCCAGGAACCGTCGCCGATGAAGACCGGCCGTTCCGGCTGTGACTGCTGGGAGATGGGCCGCGTGATGTCTTCGTAGCCGTGGTTCTGATCTGTGATGTAGACGTGGTGGCCGGTCCAGACGTCGTTGCCGATGTCGATGCCGAAGTGACCGACGATGCCGCTGCCCTTCCCGATCAGGCAGCGGTCGCCGATGCGCACCACCGGGTCGGCGAGGCATTGCTGGCCGGGCACCATTCCGGCCGACAACGTGGCCTGCGGACCGATCATCGTGCCCTCGCCGATGTGGATGTACCGCTCGTTGAAGATGGTGTTCTGAGGGAAGCAGATGATGCTGCCCTCACCGAACTTGCCGAAACGACGACCGGTTCGGTCGTGCGGGCCGATGGCCCCGACCCGTCCTGCCCAGGCCCACAGCCCACGAATTTGTTCACCCGTAGCTCGCGCTACTGCAGCCCGCAGTCTCTGACGCATGGGGCGACGCTACCGGGCGCTACGGATAGCATGCTGGCCCAACTCGCCCGCCGCCCGGCGGCACCGACGGAACGAGCCGCCCCGGCATGTCCACTCAGTCCACCTCGCAGGCCACCGCACTGCGTCATCCGGTAGCGAAAGGTTGGCTCGTCCATTGCTTCACCGCGATGGGCGCCGTCTGCGGCATGTTCGGCCTCATCGCGGTGGCCGACGGCCAGGCGAAGGAAGCCATCCTGTGGCTAGCGGTCGCGATGATCCTCGATGGTCTCGATGGCCCGGTAGCCCGCGCCTGGTGCGTGCGCGAGAACGTGCCACGCATCGACGGCTACGCCCTCGACCTGATCGTCGACTTCGTCACGTGCGTCGTCATCCCTGTGCTGTTCCTGCATCAGTTCGAGATGCTGCCCGCGGGCGGGTCGCTGTTCATCGGTGCGTTCATCTTGTTCACCTCGGCGCTGTGGATGTCGCGCACCGACCAGATGACCGACGACCACTACTTCAACGGCTTCCCCTGCGAGTGGAACATGATCGTGCCGACGCTGTTCCTGCTCGACTCGCCGAAGTGGATCACCGCTGCGGCCTGCGTGCTGCTGTCGCTCACCCAGCTGACCAACTGGAAGTTCGTCCACCCGATGCAGGTCAAGCGCTTCCGCCCCGTCACGGTCACCGTGACCATCATCTGGCTGGCCACGGTGCTGCTGATGACCGCAGACATCCCGAACCAGAACGTGATTGGCGTGTTCTTCATCATCGCCTGCCCGGTGTACATCGTCGGGCTCGGCGTCCGCCGCACCCTCGGGTCGGGCTCGCTGGTGCTCGACGAACTCCCGACGATGCAATCCGCAGCCGGCTCGTGACACTGCCAGACCTGATGCTGCAGGGCTGCGTCACCGATGTGCCGGGAGTGCGCGTCGGTCATGCACAGCGCGTGGGTCGCGGTTGGCGCAGCGGCACCACAGTCATCCTGCTGCCCAACGACACCGTTGCCGGCGTGGACGTACGCGGCGGTGGCCCCGGCACCCGTGAGACCGATCTGCTGCACCCGACCGCTGCGATGCAGTCGGTACACGCAATCTGCCTCACCGGCGGCAGTGCCTACGGGCTGGCCGCCGCCGGTGGCGTGATGGCTCACCTCGAATCGCTCGGCATCGGGTTCACGGTCGGGGCGAGCGACGGCGAGGTGGTGCCCATCGTGCCGGCAGCGGTGATCTTCGACCTCGGCCGTGGTGGCACGTTCGCAAACCGACCCGATGAATCGTTCGGCCGGCGCGCAGCCGGAGCAGCGAGAGCACGGCCCTGCGCCAACGGCGCTGTCGGCGCGGGTACGGGCGCCCGGTCGCGTGGCCTACAGGGTGGGGTGGGAACGGCGAGCGTGGTGCTGCCCAACGGCATCGTCGTCGCCGCCCTCGCGGTGGTCAACTCGGCGGGTTCGGTGATCGACCCGTCCACGGCGCTGCCCTGGATGCCCGGCGCAGATCGCCTTCGCCGCCCCTCTGCTGCGGATCGTGCCTCGCTACGAACGCACCTTGCAACCGCGGTGCCACCGCTGAACACGACGATCGGCGTGGTCATCACCACTGCAGCGCTCACCAAGGCGGAATGCAGCAAGTTCGCCTCCGTGGCCCACGACGGCCTGGCCCGGGCGGTGCGGCCGGTGCACTCGATGCTCGACGGCGACACGATCTTTGGTCTGTCCACCGGGCGCGACGCCCTCGGACCCCCGGCCGGCGCTGCTGACGAGGCGGCACCACCGCAGCACCCGAGGATCGGCTGGCTGAACGCCGTGCTGGAGGCCGGTGCCGAGTGTTTCGCCACCGCGTGTTCCAACGCCATCGTGCGGGCCAAAGGTACTGGCACGGACCCGGCCTACCGCGATCTGTGCCGCAGCGCGTTCCCGCAGGTGTCGTGAACTGCGCACAGAACCGCCCCGCGCACTTTCGAAACCGGGGCATTCTTGGCTAGGTTGCTGGGTGCGTTGGGGTGAGTGGCACCCCGGTCGAAGGAGGCCTTCAGCCGCATGACCAGCTCGGCGCAGGATCGCACCAAGGTCACCGTCCCAGACCTCGCTCGGATGAAGGCGCTAGAAGAGCGCGTCACGATGATCACGGCCTACGACGCAACCTTTGCTCACCTTGTAGACCTCGCAGGGGTCGACATGATCCTGGTGGGCGACAGTGTGGGGATGGTGGTGCAGGGCGAGGCAAACACCATCCCCGTTGAACTCGACGAGATGGCCTACCACGTACGTCTCGTGTCGCGTGCCAAGCCGAGGGCGTTGATCGTCGGTGATCTCCCATTCGGCAGCTACCAGGTCAGCCCACAACAGGCCGTGGAGAGCAGCATCCGCCTGATGAAGGAAGGCGCAGAATGCGTCAAACTGGAGGGCGGCATGGTGATGGCAGAGACAATCCAGACCATCACACGCGTCGACATCCCGGTGATCGGTCACATCGGCCTCACCCCGCAGAGCGTCCACCGAATGGGTGGGCACAAGGTGCAGGGCAAGAAGAGCGGTTTCGAGGCCGGAGGCCGTGAGCGACTGCTGGAAGACGCACATGCAGTCGAGCAGGCCGGTGCGTTCGCCGTCGTGGTCGAAGGCGTGCCGCGCGACCTGGCCAAGGAGATCACCGCCAAGCTGTCCATTCCCACCATCGGCATCGGCGCAGGACCCGACTGCGATGGTCAGGTCCTCGTGCTGCACGATGTGCTGGGTCTCAGCGAAATGGCACTGAAGTTCACCAAGCAGTACGCGGACCTGCGCAACGAGGCCATCAACGCAACCGCCGCGTTCGTTGCCGAGGTGCGCGACGGCACCTGGCCCGACGACGCACACAGCTTCCACTGACCAACCGGATGCAGCTACTCGACAGCCCAGCGGCAATGAGTGCGTGGAGCGACGCCCAACGCGTCGCCGGGCGCCGGGTCGCGCTGGTCCCCACCATGGGCGCGCTCCACGACGGCCACCTGGCGTTGGTGCGCGAGGCGCGTGCACACGCCGATGTCGTCGCCGTCAGCATCTTCGTCAACCCGCTGCAGTTCGACCGTCGCGACGACTTCGACGCCTACCCGCGGCCCCTCGACGACGACCTCGAGACCTGCCGGGCGGCCGGCGTGGACGGCGTCTACGCACCCACCGCCGACGCCATGTACCCGGTTGGCTTCCAGACCAACGTGGAGCCCGGCACGCTGGGTGACGTGCTGGAAGGGGCGCACCGTCGCGGGCACTTCCGAGGGGTGGCGACAGTCGTGGCCAAGCTGTTCGGCGCCGCCCGCCCGCACGTCGCTGTGTTCGGCCAGAAAGACTTCCAACAACTGGCCATCATCCGGCGCATGGCCAGAGACCTCGACATGGGGATCGACATCATCGGTCTCCCCACGGTGCGCGAGGCCGACGGCGTCGCACTATCCAGTCGCAACCGGCGCCTCTCCCCTGCCCAGCGTGCCGCAGCGGTGTGCGTGCCGCGTTCGCTGCAAGCTGTCGCCGAAGCGTTGGCGGCAGGCGAACACGACACCGCAACCCTCGCCGCACTGGGCAGGAGCGTGGTCGACGACGAACCGCTGGCCCGCTTCGAGCACCTCGAATTGGTGCATCCGGACACGCTGCAACCATTGGCGGAGATCACCGGTCAGGCCGTGGTCGTCACTGCCGTCTGGTTCGGCGAGGTGCGCCTGATCGACAACCGGCTACTGGCCACCGGGCGTCCAGCCTGACAGCACGATGGCCATCGCCAACCCGTTGAGAATCGCATGTGCGATCATGCTCGAGGCCAGGCGGCGCAGCAGGTAGGCCGCGGTGCCCAGCACGGCGCCCACGGAGCCGAGCACGAGCACCAGGCCCACGTTGCGCACACCGCGAGCGGGGTCGAAGTGAGCACACCCGAACAGCGCCGCCTGTACGGCGATGGCTGCCACAGGCCGCACACGCGAGAGCAGCCCTCGCAGCACCAGACCGCGAAAGACGATCTCCTCCACGATCGGTGCCGCCAGCACGGCGACGATCAGGATCGGGATCACATAGCCGGGGTTGTCGCGGGCTTCACTGATCTGGTCGGTGTTGTTCTGGAAGGGGATCTTGGTCGCGAGCACCAGCGAGCCGACCACGACCTGTGCGGCGAGACATGCCAACCAGGTGACCGGGCCCCAGCCGGCGTCGCTGCGGCGCATGTGCAGGCCGATGTCGGCGCAAGCGTCGCCGCTGCCCCACCGCCGGCTCGCGTACCGCCAGAAGGCCAGCGGCGGCACGTACGCGATCAGCGCCACGATGATGACATAAACCGCGATGGGCCAGCGGAAGCCGGCCAGGCCGCGCAGCACGAACCGGCTGAGCACCAACGGGACGGCCATGGAGAGCAGCGCTCCCCATGCCACAGCCAGCGGCAATGTCGAGTGCGGCCCCCGGGCTGGCGGTGCGGCCGCCAGAGCATCGGGCGGCAGCGCTGCCTGCGGGGTCCATGCGGCGCCGTCCCAATACCGCAAACCAGCCGTGCGCCATGGGTCCGGGTACCAGCCGGGTGGTTGCGAACTCATTGGACGGTCACCCTAGGCTGGCGACGTGCACGAGCTCTCCAACCTCTCCCTCTGGCATTCGACGATGACCACCGAGGAGTGGGGCCCCTCGCGCCCGGGGCTGGGCACCGACCTGGACGTCGACGTGGCCATCGTCGGCGCGGGGTACACCGGGTTGTGGGCCGCTTACTACCTGTTGCAGCGCGACCCCACGTTGCGCGTCGCCGTGCTGGAAGCGCAGGTGGTCGGGTTCGGTGCCAGCGGACGCAATGGCGGCTGGTGCTCGGCGTTGCTGCCGATGAGCCTCGACGCGATTGCCAAGCAGAGCTCGCGGGCGGAGGCCGTTGCGTTCCAGACAGCGATGCACGACACCGTCGGCGAGGTCGGCCGTGTGGTAGCTGCGGAAGCGATCCAATGCGACTTCGCCCATGGCGGCTACCTCAACGTCGCCCGCAGCGAGGTGCAGCTACAGCGCGAGCGCGAGCACATCGAGCACCTCCACGGCTACGGCTTCACCGACGAGGACTATCGCCTACTGTCCCGCGACGAGACGCTGGAACGCTGCGCGGCCACCGATGTGGTCGGCGGGGCCTTCACTCCGCACTGCGCAGCCATTCACCCCGCCCGGCTCGCACGCGGGCTGGCCCGCACCGTGGAGCGCCTGGGGGCCACCATCTACGAGCACACGCCGGTCGTGGAGATCCGCCAGCGCTCCGTGCGCACCCACCTGGGCACCGTGCGGGCCGAGGTCGTCGTCCGCGCAACGGAAGCATTCACCCCGTCGCTGCCCGGCATGCGACGGTCGGTGGCCCCGGTGTACTCGTTGATGATCGCCACCGAGCCGCTGCCGAAAGCGTTCTGGGCGCAGACCGGGCTACACGAGCGGGCGACGTTCAACGACGGCCGGCACATGATCGTGTATGGGCAGCGCACCGCTGACGACCGGTTCGCGTTCGGCGGCCGCGGCGCCTGGTACCACTGGGGCAGTCGCATCAAGCCTCAGTATGACCACAGCGAACGGGTGCACGGCCTCATCCACGAGGCGTTGCGCGAGATGTTTCCGGCTATTGGTGACGCCGCCATCACGCACCGATGGGGTGGGGCTGTCGCAGCGCCTCGCGACTGGTGGTGCCATGTGCAGTACGACAAGGCCAGCGGGCTGGCATCCGCCGGTGGGTACGTGGGCGATGGCGTCGGCACCACCAACCTGTCGGGTCGCACACTTGCCGATCTGATCACCGGCACCGCCACCGACCTCGTTGCGCTGCCGTGGGTGGGGCACCGTTCACGCCGCTGGGAGCCCGAGCCGCTGCGGTTCATCGGCATCAACGCGATGGCCTTCCTGCCCATCGGCGCCGACCGCCACGAGGCCCGCCACGGCACGCCCTCGAAGTGGCGCGAAGCCATCATGAACCAGCTCATCGGCCACTGAGCCGGCTTCGGTCGGCGACTGCCTTCAGGTGTTTGCATCCGGGAACGCGCCAGGCGGCTGAACCGCAAACAACCACTCGTCGAAGAAAGCCGTCAGCGATCGACCGGTGACCGCTTCCGCCAATGCGGTGAAATCCTGCGTCGTACGGGAAGTGCCGCTGTTGTCGGCAACCCATCGTTGCAGCAGTTCGAAGAACGAACCGTCGCCGATCGTGCGCCGCAGAGCGTGCAGGACCACTGCGCCACCCGGATAGCTGTTGTAGCCGAACAGATCGTAGCGGCCGGGGTCGGCGGTGCTCCCCGGCGGACGGCCGGCCAAGGCACGATCGGCAGCCGCCTGCACCGTCTCGAAACCTGCCTCCTCCATCCACATCCATTCGCCATACGTGGCGAACGACTCGTTGAGCCAGATGTCCTGCCAACGAGCCGGTGTGACCGCGTCGCCGAACCACTGGTGCGCCAGCTCGTGGGAGAGGAACGCCTGCTGATCGCCGCCGAGCGGGCCGGGGAAATCTTCGCCGCTGAACATCGACCTGCCCTGTGTCTCCATCGCCAGCCCACCGAAGCTGTCGGTGATCGCAAGGCCGTAGCCGTCGAGGGGGTAGCGGCCGAAGTGCTGCTCGAAGAACTCGATCATCGGCGGGGTCGAAGCGAGGTACGGCTCCATCAGGTCCGCTGTGCCGGTGGGCACCGCGCTGAGCAGCGGTAAGCCGCCCGGGCCGGTGCCTTCGATCAGTTCGTAGTCGCCGGTGATGAGCAGGATCAGATAGGTGGCCATCGGGTCGCGCTGCTGCCACACCCATTCGGTGGCGTCCGCGACGCTGCGCCGACCGTCCAACGTTCCATTGGCGACCGCAGTGAGGCCGTCTGGCACGGTGATCGCGAAGCGGTAGGTGGCCTTGTCGCTGGGATGGTCGTTGCACGGCAGCCACGTGCGGGCACCGGCGGGCTCGTTGAGGACCCACGAGCCGGCGTCGGTGTTGAACCAGCCGGCCGACAGGCCATCGGGCCCCGTGATCGCCTGGGGCCGCAGGCTGTACTTCACCTCCACGGACAATTCCTCGCCACGCCGGCGCTGCGTGGTGAACGGGATGCGCAGCTCGGGGCCGTCGAGCTGCGACGGCACTGACAGCCCATCCACTGTGACCGACACCGATTCCGGGCCCAGCGAGTCGAGCGTGATGGCCGACCGATCAGACGTCAGCGTGATGGCCATATCGACAGAACCGACCAACGTGTCCTGCATTGGGTCGTACGCGAGTGTGATGTCGTAGTGGGTGACATCCACCCCCGGGTTCCCGAGGTCTGGGAACAGCGGATCGCCGGCGCCGTCGCCGGTCTCCACGAGCGCGGGGATGGTGTCGCTCCCCGAGGTGCCCGGCGTTGCCGAATCATCAGGAGGCTCCTGCGGCGCACTGTCGGGGACCGAAATGGTGGTTGGCACCGGCTCGGCCCCCTGCGAACCCACGCCGATCTCGGCTGAGCACGCGGCCAGGAGCAAGGCAAAGACCGCCGATGACCGCTGCAACCGCACTGCTGCACGCTACTCGCCGCTGATGCCGTGGTCAGCGCAGCGGGGAAGTCGTCAAGACATCGTCAATTCACCTGCTGCCGGCTTCAGCAGGCAACTGCAGACACCGATGTAGTTCGTGGACACAAGAAGCCTCAGACGGTGGGGAACATGACACGGATACGAGAACTCGTAGTGGCAGTGGTGGCAGCAACTGCCCTGCTGCTGACCCAGGTGACACCGGTCGCCGCCGCCGACCCCGTGCCGCCGTTCATCCCCGCCGATGCGAACTGGCTGACCACGGTGAATTACTACAGGGCGATGTCAGGCCTTCCCCCGGTCGTCGAGAACTCCAGTCTGTCCGCCGGCGCCTACAACCACTCCTGCTACATGCTCTACAACGGCATCTCCCACGATGAGACCCCGGGCAGGACCGGGTACACCACCTCGGGCGACGCGGCCGGCAACAACGGCAACGTCGCCGTCAGTTCCGCCTACGGCACGAGCGCGCGTAGCCACATCGAACTGTGGATGACCGGGCCGTTCCACGCGATCGGCATCCTGCGCGCCAACCTGCAATCGGTCGGCTTCGGCAAGTGCGACCTCAACAACACCCCGCAGTGGCATTCGGGAGCCACGCTCAACGTGCTCAACGGGCTTGCCTACCAACCACGGCCGACCACCCCAATCCTCTTCCCCGGCAACGGCACGACCACCAACCTCAGCCAGTTCATCACCGAATCGCCGAACCCGCTGACGTTCTGCGGTTGGACCGGCGGCGCCGGACTCCCCGTGATCGCGATGATGCCCGAGGCCGTGACTACTGCATCGGCGACGATGACCGGACCCAACGGCCCGGTGCAGACCTGCCGCATCTTCTCGGGCAACACCAGCGGCACCGCCCAGGCGATCCTCGCCGGCGACAATGCCGTCAGCGTCATTCCCCGCAGCCAACTGGGCGCAGGCACCTACACGGTCACGGTGACCACCCAGGCCCGCACCGTGCAATGGTCGTTCACGGTCGACCCGACCGCCGCCACCGGTGTGATGCCGATCCCCACCGTCACGGCCGTCGGCCCCGCCTCGGGCTACACGGCGATCACTCCAGTTCGCTTCGCCGACAGCCGCAGCTCGATGCGAGTCACCCCGCTGCTGGCAGGCGTGCCGAAGCGCATCAAGGTTGCCGGTGTCGCCGGGCTGCCCGCCGATATCACTGCGATCAGTGCCAACTTCACGGTGACGCAGCCGCTGAACAACAGCTTCCTCACCGTCTACAACTGCGCCACGGTCGCTCCCACCGCCTCCACACTCAACTTCAGCTTCTACGAGACCGTCGCCAACGCCGGCGTCTTCCCGCTGAGTGCGGCCGGCGACATCTGTGTGTTCTCGCCGGCGGCGACCAATCTGATCATCGATGTCACCGGCCACTTCCGCCCGACGGCAGCGACCAGCTACACGGGGCAGACTCCGGCCAAGCTGATCGACACGACCACCGGTCTGAACTCCAACGGTCGTCTGGCCCTCGGCGAGACCATCCGTGTGGATGTCAACGATGCCGGCGTCGGCGTGCCGACCAATGCCACTGCCGTGGCGGTCAACATCATCGGCGAGCTGCCCGCTACGAACGGCTACCTCACAGCCTTCCCGTGCGGCATCACTCAGCCCGTGGTGTCGAACCTCAACCCGGTGAAGGGCAGCATCAAGTCGAACTTTGCCATCGTTCCGCTTTCCGCCACCGGCGAACTGTGCGTCTTCACCTCCAAGTCCGTTGATCTCAAGATCGATGTCATGGGGTACTTCACCATGAGCGGCACCGGCACCATCGTGCCGACCAGCCCCACCCGGGTGACCGACACTCGCGACGTGTACCGCACCGAGATGAACCTCGGCACGGGCGGCGGTCGCCTAGCGGCCAACACCACCATCACCCTCGATCTCGCCGGCGAGCGCGGCATCCCCGTGAACGCCAAGGCAGTTTCTCTGAACGTCACCGTCGTCAGCCCCAACGCTGCCGGCACGATCACAGTCTGGGGCTGCGGCAACGAACCGGATGTCGATTCGCTCTCCTTCCCGACCAACAAGGTCGTGGCCAATGGCATGCAGGTGAAGCTGAACACGGCGGGCCAGATCTGCGTCCGCTCGACAGTCACCACTCACCTGGTGATCGACGTCACCGGCTGGTGGAACTGAGCCACGACACCGCGGCGCTGAGGGTGCCCTAGCGGTGCAGGTGCGGGTCGACAACCGCCGCCCGCAACCGTTCGGTGAACACCGAGTCTCCCGACAGCACCCCGCTACGGCCGAACAACCGGCCGGCCTGCCAGTTGGAGAGACCAAGTTCGGGCTGAGACAGGGCAAACTGTCCGTCCACCCAGCGGGTGAAGCCATCGCCCACGAACGGCGCGTCCACGGTGCGGTAGAACGTGTCGTGCTCGGTAGCGTCGCCGCTGATCAGCGAGGCAACGAAATGTGGGCTGTAGCGATTGCACTGCTGCACCGCCTGCGTCACATCGTCGACGATGAGCAGACCCACCTCCGGTACGTTGTCCCATTCCCACTCGTGTGCCAGCCGATGGTCGTCGGTGGTGAGCTCGTGGATCACCGGTAGCACTCCCCTGGCCGCGGCAGCCTCGCGGGCAGCGGCCCGGAACACTGGGACGAGGTCGTGCGCACGCGACCGAACGACACAGCACACGTTGAGCGTGTTGCACACCTTGCGATCCAGTGAGTGACGAACGGCAAGGCCGAACTGTTCTGCATCGGCGGTCTCGCCGGCCACCAGCCACGCGCCGCCGGTGCCGTGCAGGCTGACCGGCACGCCGTGCTGGCGTGCCACCGCACCGAGCTGCGCGACCGCGCCACCCGAGCCGCGGGCAACGGCGAGCGAAAGCCGAGCGTCGGCGAACAGCGCCCACCCGGCTGCGTGAGCAGCACTGTCGACCAACTGCACCGCACCGGCGGGCAAGCCTGCCACTTTAAGGGCCGGTGTGACCGCCGCGGCCATGATGGCGCGGGCGGTGCCGAGTGCATCGCTGCCGATGCGGAAGACGACGGTGTTGCCGGTGCGTAGCACACCCGTGGCATCGGCGAACACGTTGGGACGCCCCTCGAAGACGAAGCCGACGACGCCCAACGGATCGCGCCAGCGCTGCACGGACCACTGCTGGTGGCGCACTTCGCCGACCTGCTGCCAACGGCGGGTGGTGATGTCGCGCCAGGTGCGCAGGCCGCTGACCATGTCGGCGCGCATGCTTGCGGACAGAGTGAGCCGTCCTGTGGCGCGACCGCGGGCCGACGCACGCTGCACGTCGGCCGCGTTGGCGGCGGCAATCGGAGCGAACGCGGTGTCGTCCTCCAGCAGCGTTGCGAAGTGACCGTAGAACTGAGAGATCTGGTCGTCGGTGACCGCCCCGAGCGCCGCGAACGCGTCGACCGCGTTGGTGACGGCCTGCGCCGCCACCGCGTGCTCGGCGCTGGGGAGGTGCAGCAGGTCGCCGGTTTCGTGCACGACCACCAGCCGGTCGCCGGGCCGGAACGCCGCAGCCAGTTCCGATGGCACGGTGGTGACGCGATCGCCGCCGAAGACGATGCGTTCACCGGCGAACAATGCTTGCAGTTGCTCGCTCATCGCGCGAGTACCTCTTCCATGGTGACGGGGCGGCCTTCATCGATGGAACGGTGTGCGGCAACGCCAACAGCGACCGATAGCAGTCCATCGTGCACGGTGACGGCGGGGGCGCTGCCGGTGCGGATCGCATGCATCAGCGCGACGTGTTCGAGGTAAGAAGCACCGTGGTGCAGGCCTTCGTGGCGCACCGAGCTGTCGAGGACTTGACGCTCGGTGGTGCGGCCGATGCCGTCGGCGCGGCGGCCGATGCGCACAACGCCTTCGCTGACGAGCGCCTCGACCTTGCCCTGGTCGCCGACGACGGAGATCTCCTGTTCGTTCCGGCTGGCCTCGGCGAACATGCACAGGTCGAGCATCGCTCGCGCGCCGCCCTCGTACTCGACGATGACGTACGCGTTGTCGAGGATGTCGGGCCGCTCGCCGTCGTACTGCTCGTCGAGGTGGTTGACCGATTGACCGCCACTGGCCATAACCCGCACCGGAGCCGCGTCGACGAGCACGTTCATCAGGTCGAAGAAGTGGCAGCACTTCTCCACCAGCGTGCCGCCGGTGTTGCGGCTGAAGCGATTCCAGTTGCCGACCTTCACAAGGAACGGAAAGCGATGCTCGCGAATGGCCACCATGTGCAGTCGGCCGACAGTGCCGTTACGTACCTCGTTCACGATGGCTTGCGTGGGCGGCATGTAGCGGTACTCGAGCCCCATCCACACCACCCGCTGCGGCCACTGCTGTGCGGTCAGCTCCGCGAGAGCGACGACCTTGCGGCAATCCGGCACCGTGGTGCACAGCGGCTTCTCGATCAGTACGTGGTGGTTGGTGCGCAGCACATCGAGCAACACCTCGTGGTGTGTGTGGTTCGGCGAAGCGATGACGACGACATCGCACAGGCCGGAGGCGAGCAGCTCGTGGTGCGTGGCGAAGCGCTGCAACGGTGTGTTCAGGCCGACGGCGAGTTGTGCCCAATCGCGGCTCTGTTCGTTCGGGTCGGAGATGGCGGTGACTTCGGCGTCGGGCAGATGGAGCAAGTTGTTGATGTGCTCCACGCCCATCAGGCCGGTACCGATCACGCCGTAACGGAGGCTGGTGGACATCGTCGCTAGCGTACGGGGAATGCCCGCCGCGTCCGATGATCAGTTGCAGCTGGCGTGGTTCGCTGCGCTGTGCGACGACGACTACGAGCAACTCGGCGTGGCCGACCCTGCCCGGTTGAGCAGTTTCGAGCACTGCGCGGCCATCGTGCAGGCGGCCGACCAAGGTGGCTTCGACAGCATCCTGATGCCCTCCGGCTATTCACTGGGCATCGACACCGTGACCTTCACCGCCGCGATCGCCCGTACCACGTCGCGCATCGCACCCATCGTGGCAGTCCGCATGGGCGAGGTGTGGCTGCCGCAACTCGCACGGCAACTGGCGACGCTCGACCAATTGCTCGACGGCCGGCTGCTGGTCAACATCATCTCCTCGGAACTGCCTGGCGAGACGCTCGCCTCGGCGCCCCGGTACCAGCGAACTCTCGAACACATGCACGGGCTACGCACGCTGCTCGACGGCAACCGGCTGGAGGCCGACGGTACGTTCGTCTCGCTGGGCGTGGATGCGCCTCGCCTGCGCACCGTCAGCGGCGACGCTCCCCCGTTCTACTTCGGCGGGCTCTCGCCCGAAGCGCGCGAGGTCGCCGCAGCCGCCGCCGACGTGTACCTGATGTGGCCCGACACGATGGACGGCGTCGCCGCTGTCATTGCCGACATGCGTGCACGCGCCGCTCGCCACGGGCGCACGCTGCGGTTCGGCTATCGAGTGCACGTCGTGGTGCGCGAGACCGAGGGCGAGGCCCGCGACGCTGCTCAACACCTCATCGCTGCACTCGACCCAGACGCCGGCGAGGCCATCCGCGCCCAGTCGCTGGACAGCAACTCGGTGGGGGTGCGAGCGCAGGCATCGCTGCGTGATGCCGCCGACATGGAGGGCTTCGTCGAGCCGAACCTCTGGACGGGCATCGGCCGCGCCCGCAGTGGCTGCGGTGCCGCCATCGTCGGCAACCCGCAGCAGGTCGCCGAGAAGATCCGGCAGTACCATTCGTTGGGGTTCGACACCTTCATCCTGTCCGGGTATCCACACCTCCGGGAATGCCGCCGGTTCAGCTCGCTCGTGATGCCACTGCTGCGCGGCGCGTAGCGTGGGGTCATGAGTTCGGATCGCTTCTACTTCCGCCAGTTGCTCTCCGGTCGTGACTTCGCGACCGCCGACCCGGTCGCCCAGCAGATGGTCAACTTCGTCTACGCGATCGGCGATCGCGTCGCCGGCGAGTGCTTGCTGATCGACCCGGCCTACGACGTCAACGCACTCGTCGACATCGTCGAAGCTGACGGCCTACAGGTCACCGGCGTGCTCGCCACCCACTTCCATGCCGACCACATCGGCGGCTCGCTGGGCGGCTACCAGGTGGAGGGTGTCGCCACGCTGCTGGAACGGTGCAGCTGCCCTGTGCACGTGCAACGCGACGAGACGCCGTGGGTCACGCGCACCAGCGGGCTCACCACCGATCAATTGGTGCAGCACGACGGCGGCGACGTGGTGCAGGTGGGCGACATCGCGATCACGTTGGTGCACACCCCCGGCCATACGCCCGGCAGCCAATGCTTCCACGTCGACGGCCGCCTGGTCAGCGGCGACACGCTGTTCCTCGACGGTTGTGGTCGCACCGACTTCCCCGGCAGTGACCCGGCGGCGATGTACGACAGCCTGCAAACACTGGGTGGAATGCCGAAGGGCACCGTGGTCTATCCGGGCCACCGCTACTCGCAGCCGGCCAGCGCCACCATCGACGAGATCCGCGACAGCAACTACGTCTACCGCCCGAAGAACAAGGAGCAGTGGCTGGCGATGTTCGGCCACTGACGGCCGGGCGCCGCTGCCGCGCGTCGCTCTCAGAGACCCAGGCGGTCCAGTTGCTCGGTCGGCGCCTCCAGGTCGTGGAGCGCCGCCCGCAGCAGTTCCTGCATCGTGTGCTCGGCGGCTTCCCCAACGCGGTTCTCATGCTCGTCGGGGTCGACGGAGAGATCGTACAGGTGATGCTGACCGACGTTGGCGCCGCCACTCACCCAGAACGGCAGTGCATCGCCGTGCTGGAACGGCTGGCGGATCACCGGCACCGTGCTGCCCGGCATGCGGTCGAGCCATGCCCGTTCGTCGGGCATGGGCAGCTCGGTGAGGCCCTGCACGTGCACCGGCATCGTGCTCCAGCGGTTGCTCCACATCGACAGCGGGAAGTTGTCGCCCTCGGGAGCTCGTGCGTACTTGAACCGGCCGTCGGTGACCTGCACCCAGTTGCCGAAGACGCCGCCGACCGCGTAGTCGCGCACCGACGTCGCCTCACCGCGCAGCAGTGGTGCCAATGAATGACCGTGCGTTCGATGCTGCGGCGAGACATCGAACATGTCGGCCAGCGTGGCGTGCAGGTCGACGGCGGTGGTGAGCGCGTCGCACACTCCCCCGCCGTCGACGCCGGGCCAATGGATCATGAGCGGGATGTGGCCCAGCGGCTCGAACTGCGGCACCATCGGCTTGCCCCACAGGTCGTGGCGCTCACCGCCGTGGACGGTGCGTTCCTCGCCGAGGTAGTGCCCATGATCGGTGCACACGATGAGCGCAGTGTCGCGCCAGAGATCGTGCTGGTCGAACTGGGCCAGGATGCGGCCGAACCAGTGGTCGATCATCGTCAGCTTGCTGCCGTAGTTGGCTCGTAGGTGACGGGCTTCTACGGCGGTGAGGTGCCCACCGCTGAGACCGCCGATGACGTACGGGGGCCAGATCAGCCGCTCGCCCTGCCACGGCTCGGGCTCGTACATCCCCTGCCACGGCTCGGGCGTGTCGAATGGTTCGTGCGGGTCGAACTCGTCGACGAACAGCAGCCAACGATTGTCGGTGTGGTGTTGCGCGGCGCCGGCCACCCAGTCGGCGGCGGCGCGCATCGTTCGCGGCCCGGGGTAGTCGGTCTCCTCGCGGAAGAAGCTGCGGGCGCGGTCGTAGGCGCGGTCGATCTGTGGTGCTCGGCTGCCGTAGCGCCGCTGCAGGAACCAGTCGCCTTTCGCTGCCGGCGGGGCGGGTACACCGACCCACGACGGGTCGAGCCAGGTCTTCCACGGGTCGCCTTCGTGGCCGCGCACGTAGTCCCACCCGCCGAAGTCGGTGTGGTAATTTTCGCCGCCGGTCTCGAACAGGTGCGGGTGATCGGTGACCAGCATCGTGGTCACGCCGTGGTGGCGCAGATCGGCGGTGATCGGTTGCTCCCACAGCTCGATCGAGCCCCAAGGCCGCCACAGGAAGTCGAGCGAGCCGCACAGGATGTCGTGGCGGGCGGGCATGCATGGCAGCGAGCCGGTGACGTGCCGCGTGAACCGTGTTGCGTGTTGCGCGGCGAAGCGGTCCAGGTTGGGCGTCGCGAACTCGGTGCCGCCGTAGCTGCCCAGCATGTGGCGGTTGAGCGAGTCGAGCATCATGACGACTGCGTTGCGAGGTGAGGTGGGGCCGTCGGTCACGGTGCCCAGCATGTCATGTCAGCGCGAACGCGATCGTCGTTGTGCCCGCGGTGAACAGCAGGATCAGCACCATCCAGCGGAACCGCTCGCCGTGCACGTGCCGCCGCACCGGCCAACCGAGCAGTTGACCCAGCGCCCATGCAGGGATAGCGACGAGTGCTGCGTGCAAACCCTCCCCGGTCACCTTGCCGTCGAGTAGGAACAGCGAGAGCCCCACCACGTTGCTGAGCCCGAACACGGCGGTGATGGTGGCGCGGAACTCGTCGGGTGGCAGATGCCGGGCCTGCAAGTCGAACACCAGCGGTGGGCCGTTGGTGGACAGCGAGGTGTTGAGCACTCCGGAGAGGAACCCGGCACCGTAGTCGAACCGCGGGCCGACGTGCGTGAGGTTGATGCGCCGAGCGAGCAAACCAGTCGCCACCAACACGGCCACGCCCAGGACCACCTTCAGCGTGCGATCGGCGATGACGTTCAGAATGACCAGGCCCAGCGGCATGCCGACGAACGCGGCCAGCGTCAGCCGCTTGACCAGCGGCCGGCGAGCCATGCGCCGCAGGTGCCACCCCTGCCAGGTGGTGCTGACCATTCCCAACAGCGTGCTGACCACCACCGCCTTCTCGACCGGCAACGCGAGGGTCATGATCGGCATGCACAACAACGCGAAACCGAACCCGGCGATCACCTGGATGAAGGCCGCCACGAACACCGCCACCGCCACGACGATGAGCTGAGCAGTGGTCACGAGCGACGAGTCTGCCACCTACGCTGGTCCCCGATGAAGACGTTGCCGATCGTCGATCCGTCCGACCGGGCTGCCGCTGCAAAGATCGATGCCGCCTGCCGCTCCGTTGGCTTCTTCGCGGTGCCGCTAGCACCCGCCCTCGCCGCACAACGCAACGAGCTGATCAACCTGGCCCGCGAGTTCTTCGCCCTGCCCGCCACCGAGAAGCAGCTGGTCTCGATGGCCGTCGGTGGCCCGGCCTGGCGCGGTTGGTTCCCGCTCGGTGGCGAGCTCACCTCCGGCGTGCCCGACGGCAAGGAGGGCTACTACTTCGGGGCCGAACTGCCACCGGACCCGCGGCCGATGCACGGGCCCAACATCTGGCCAGTTCACCCGGTCGGCCTGCGCGCGGCGGTCACTGACTGGATGGTCGCGATGGAGGCCTACGGTCAGCAACTGCTGGCGCTGATGGCCGAGGGGCTCGGGCTGGCACCCGATCGCTTCCGCAACGGTCTCACCGCCGAGCCGACTCCGCTGTTCCGCATCTTCCGGTACCCACCGCAGGCAGCGGGCGACGCCAGCTGGGGCGTCGGTGAGCACACCGATTACGGCCTGCTCACTCTGCTGGCCACCGACGGCACCCCCGGGCTGCAGGTGAACTCATATGGTGAGTGGATCGACGCACCGGCCGACCCGGATCTGGTGATCTGCAACCTCGGCGACATGCTCGATCGCCTGACTGGCGGGCGCTACCGCAGCAACCCGCACCGCGTCCGCAACCACGCAGGTCACGACCGGTACTCGTTGCCGTTCTTCCTCGACCCTGGCTGGTCCGCCTCCGTCGAGCCGATCGAGTTCGACGACGAGTGGGCCGTACCGCTCGACCAGCAGGCCAGGTGGGACACGGCAAACCTGCGCGACCTCAGCGGCACCTACGGCCAGTGGCTGGGCGCGAAGGTCGCCAAGGTCTTCCCCGACCTCGCCGCCGACGTCCAAACCACCGGCCTCTGACGCGCTATCGGCCGAGGGTGTACGTCCGCGCCTCGCGATCGACGGCGACGACCTTCCAGCCGTCGGCGAGGTGTGGCGCCATCGCGTCGCGAACTGCCAGCCTGGCGTGCAACGCCTCGGGCGCGGAGGCGGCGATCTGCTCCGGCGACGCCGCTGGCACGTCGAGCACGAATGACTCGGCGAAGGCCGGGCGGGGGCGTTCAAGCTCCCACTGCACCGTCAGCCGGTCGCTGGGCAACGACCCGTTGATGCCGCCCAACGAGCCATAGTGGTTGACGTGGTACTGCACCCCGAAGGCACCCAGCTTGTTGAGGTTGAGGTGCGCGTTGGTGAGCTGCAGCGGATCGAAGGTCCAGCGCATTGCGGTGACCTCGTTGTCCACGCACCACTCGGCCTGACGGCGCTTCAGCTGCTCGCCGAGCCCACTGCGCCGGTGGTCCGGGTCGACGGCCATGTAGTGCGAATGCAAGACCCGCGGGTCGAACGTGCGGAAGCCGAACACCGATCCGACGATGGTCGCGCCGTCGAACGCCCCGATGGCCATGCCGCCTTCCTCGATACAGGCGACGAGCATGTTGACCGACACCCGGTCGTCGTCGCCGCCCCAGATCTTCTCCTCAAAGACCGGCAGGACGGCCAACTCGTCGGCTGTGCGCAGCACGCGGAGTTCCACGCTCACCGCTTGATGACCTCGACGCTCTCGGTGACCTGTTCGACGAACGCGCGGTCGAGCGTGACGCCGATGCCGGCGCCGGCGGGCACCGGCATGATGCCGTTGGTGGCCTCCAGTTGCTGTTCGGTGATGTCGCGCGCGTAGGTGCGGCTGGCCGACGCGGTGTCGCCAGGGAACACGAACCCCGGCATGGTGGCCAGGTGAATGTTGTGGGCACGACCGACGCCGGTCTCGAGCATGCCGCCGCACCACATCGGTGCCTCGCGTGCCACGCACAGGTCGTGAATCTCGCGCACGCTCTGCAGGCCACCGACGCGGCCGACCTTCACGTTCACCACGGTGCACGCCTTCAGGTCGAGCGCGGCCTTCACCCGGGCTGGCGAGGTGAGCGTCTCATCCAGGCACAGCTCGGTCTTCAGTAGCGTGGCCAGGTGGGCATGGTCGAGCATGTCGTCCCAGTGCAACGGCTGCTCGATGTAGTGCAGCCCGAACTCGTCGATCTGGTGCAGCAGGGCCATCATGTCCAGCGTGTACGCCGAGTTTGCGTCCACCGTCAGCTCGATGTCGGGGTGCACGGCACGAACGGCGGCCAGCATCTCGATGTCCCAGCCGGGTTCTATCTTCAGCTTCACCCGCTTGTAGCCCTGCTCGACGTGGCGCGTCACGCTGTCCACCGTCTTGTCGATGGGGTTCATGCCCAGGCTCGCACCGACGGGGATCTCGGTACGCTCGCCGCCCAGCAGCGTCCGCAGCGGCACTCCCTGCTGGCGGGCGTAACAGTCCCACACCGCCAGTTCGAGCGCGGTCTTGGCCATCGGGTTGCCTCGCCATTCCGCCCAGCGAGCCGTGACCTCGGAGGGGTGCTCGACATCACTCGACATCAGCTCCGGGGCGAACGCGCCGCGCAGCAGGTGCAGCGCACCGGGAAGGCACTCCTCGCGGTAGTGCGGGAACGGGTCCATCACCCCTTCGCCGTAGCCCTCCACACCCTCGGATCGCACGGTGACGATGAGTGCGTGCTTGCCCACCTCCTCACCGAACGAGGTGCGGAACGGCGAGACGTACGGCAGGTGGACAATGCGAAGCTCTACTTCGTCGATGCGCATGACGGCCGTTCTAGCAGGCGGCCCCTACCAGGTGTCGATGTTGGGGCGCTTCTTGCCCTCGCGACGAGGCGCCGGCGGCGTGGCGGCGAGAATGGCGCTGATCCAGCGGCGAGTGTCGGCCGGGTCGATCACGTCGTCGATCTCGAAGTGGCTGGCCACATTGACTGCCTTGCCCACCTCGTACATGCGCTCGACCATCGTCTGGAACGTTTGCTCACGCTCGGCAAGGTCGTCGATCGCCGCGAGTTCGTTGCGGTACCCCAGCCGTACGGCGCCTTCCAGGCCCATGCCACCGAACTCGCCGGTGGGCCACGCAACCGTCGCGTGCGGGGCCTTGGTACTGCCGCCCATCATCGCCTGCGCGCCCAGGCCGTAGCTCTTGCGTAGCACGATGCTGACCAGGGGCACGGTGATGTTCGCGCCGGTGACGAACAGACGGCTGCAGTGGCGGACGAGCGCGGTCTTCTCGATCTCGGGGCCGACCATCATCCCCGGCGTGTCCACCAGCGTGACCACGGCGATGTCGAACGCGTCGCACAGCTGCAGGAAACGCGCGGCCTTGTCGGCGCCGTCGCTGTCGATGGCGCCGGCGAGATGGCCCGGGTTGTTCGCGATGACGCCGACGGGCTTGCCCTCCACACGGGCGAAGGCGGTGACCATGCCGAGACCGAAGTCGCGGCGCAGTTCGAGCACGCTGTCGATATCGAACAGACCCTGGATCACGGCGTGCACGTCGTAGCCGCGCTTGCGGTCTTCGGGGATCACATGGCGCAGTTCGCGCTGGTTGGCGCACGCCCAGTCGTCGGTGTCGCCCTGGAAGTAGCCGAGGTACTGCTTGGCCGCCGCGACCGCTGCTGCTTCGTCGGCAACCACGATGTCGACCACACCGTTGGCCCGCTGCACGTCGATCGGGCCGATCTCGTGAGGGTCGAACACACCCAGCCCGCCGCCTTCGATCATCGCCGGGCCACCCATGCCGATGTTGCTGTCCTCGGTGGCGATCACCACGTCGCAGCAACCGAGGATGGCCGCGTTACCGGCGAAGCAGTAGCCGGCGTTGATACCGATGATGGGCACCAGGCCACTGAGTTCGGCGAAGTACATGAACGCCAGACAATCCAGGCCGCTCACACCCAACATGTCGGTGTCGCCAGGGCGCCCGCCGCCGCCCTCGGTGAAGAACACCACCGGCAGCCGCAACGATTCGGCCAGCTCGAAAAGGCGGTCCTTCTTGCGGTGGTTCTGCCCGCCCTGCGTGCCGGCGAGCACTGTGTAGTCGTAGGACATGGCCACGATCGACTGCCCGGCGACCTTGCCCAACCCGCCGATCATGCCGTCAGCAGGGGTCCGCGCGATGAGGTCGTCGAGTGCCCGCCGACGACGCTGCGGAGCGATGACCACCGGGCCGTACTCGACGAACGAGCCGTTGTCGACGAGGTCGTCGATATTCTCGCGGGCGGTACGGCGCGCTACCTTGCGGCGCTTCGAGACAGCATCGGGGCGGGCAGCGTCGAGGCCGATCTCGTGGCGGGCAACGACTTCGGCGAGATCGGCGCGGACATGCGCGGGGTCCTCGGCAACCACCGCCGAGACCGCGACGACACTCACCTCACCGGGCGTCACGCGCGCAACGACGGCATGCTCTGCCACCGTTGCGCCGACTTCGACGACCAGCACATCGACCGCGCCATCTGCGGACGACTCGATCGCGTGATGCATCTTCATCGACTCGATGAGCATCAGTTGCTGACCTCGGCGCACCTGCTGGCCGAGCGTCACGTCGATGGCGACGATCGTGCCCTGCATCGGCGCCGTGATGTCGATCTGGTCCCCCACGCGCTCGACCGTAGCCCTCAGCCCCCGGCCGGCCCTTCACCCTGCGGCTACGCTCGCCGCGATGAGCGAAGGGGTGGGGCTGCAGATCGCCGGGCACACCGTTGCGGTCACCAGCCCGGAGAAGGTGTACTTCCAGGCAAGGGGCGAGACGAAGCTCGACCTGATCGAGTACTACCTGTCGGTCGGCGACGCCGTCATGCGGCAGATGTACGACCGGCCGGTGCTTCTGCAGCGCTTCCCCAACGGAGCGCACGGTAGCAATTTCTTCCAGAAGCGCATCCCCGAGGGTGCGCCCGAGTGGCTGCACACCACGACGGTGCTGACGCCCAACGGCACCCCGTCGCGAGCGCTGGTCATCGACGACATCGCTCACCTGATCTGGGCGGTGAACCTCGGTTGCCTCGGCTTCCATTCGTGGCCCGTGCGCGCCGCGGACCAGGAGCATTGCGACGAGTTGCGCATCGACCTCGACCCCGGCCCGGGCACCACGTACGCGATGACGGTGGAAACCGCTCACGAGACGAAGCGGCTACTCGACGATCTCGGCATCGTCGGCTACATCAAGACATCGGGCAACCGCGGGCTCCACGTCTACGTGCGACTCGCATCGACCCACGACAGCTACGCCGTTCGCAGCGCAGCCGTCGCGCTTGCGCGCGAGCTGGAACGGCGGCGTCCGGACCTCATCACGGCGGCATGGTGGAAGGAGGAGCGCGGAGCGCGCATCTTCGTCGACTTCAACCAGAACGCACCGCACAAGACCGTGTTCTCCCCATGGTCGGTGCGAGCGCTCGACTATGCGCCGGTCTCGTTCCCGTTCCCATGGGAGCTGCTCGAGACGCTGCGGCCGCACGACATGACCATCGCCACCGTGCCGGCGTGGGTCGACCAGCACGGCGACGCCTGGGCAGCGATGAACGACGCGCCGCAGCCGATGGAGCCGTTCCTGGAGATGGTTCGCGCCGATCAGGCCGCCGGCTTGCAGGACGCTCCGTGGCCGCCGGTGTACCCGAAAATGCCCGGCGAGCCACCGCGCGTCGCACCCAGCCGGGCCAAGAAGCCCAAGCCCGAGTAGTCCAGCTTTGTGTCAAACCCGTGGACTCACACCCACAGGTCAGAACTCGACAGCCTTTACGTAAACCGGTGGTCGACGCTGTCAGAGGCCGAGGTCGGCGATTCTCGCCAGCACGCGTTCGCGTTCCGTGCCGATGGTGGTGCTGTCGCCGTGGCCGGTGTGCACGACCGTTTGGTCGGGCAGCGTGAGCAGGCGGTCGCGGATGCTGCGCAGGATGGTGGGCTCATCGCTGAAGCTACGCCCGGTGGCACCGGGGCCACCGCAGAACAGCGTGTCGCCACTGAGCACCACGCCGCTCTCGGAGTCGTAGAAGCAGCAGCAGCCAGGCGAGTGCCCCGGTGTGTGGACGATGCCCAGCTCGTGACCGGCCACCTTGATCAGGCCACCGGGAACGAGTGCTCCATCGGGCTGCTCGCCGGGCCACACCACGGACCACAGCATGTGGTCCGCCTCGTGCAGCAGGATCGGCGCATCGACTGCGTCTCGCAGCGGAACCGCGGCGTTGATGTGATCGTTGTGGCCGTGTGTGAGCACGATGGCCTTCACTCGCCGGCCGTTGACCGCGCCGACGATACGGTCCGCGTCGTGCGCGGCGTCGAACACAACGACCTCGCGGTCGTCGCCGACGATCCAGATGTTGTTGGTCACAGCCCACTCACCGCCGTCGAGCGCAAAGAAACCGTCGGTGGTGACGAGTTCGATCGTCACAGCACCACGCTCACAACACCACGACCGAGCGCAGCACTTCTCCGCGCTCCATCTTGTGAAAGGCCTCTTCGACAGCATCGAGCGAAATGGTCTCGCTGACGAACTTGTCGAGCGGCAGCCGACCCTGCTGGTGCAGCGCGACGAGCATCGGGAAGTCGCGCGACGGCAGGCAGTCGCCGTACCACGACGACTTCAGCTGGCCGCCACGACCGAACACCTCGATGAACGGGAGCTCGAGCACCATGTCCGGGCGGGGCACGCCGACGAGGACGACGGTGCCGGCCAGGTCGCGGGCTTCGAAGGCCTGCTTGTAGACGGCCGGGTGGCCGATGGCTTCGATGCACACGTCGGCGCCGTTACCACCGGTGACGGAGCGGATGTACTCGACGGGGTCGGTGATGGACGAGTTGCAGGTGTGCGTGGCGCCGAACTGCTTGGCCCACTCCAGTTTGCGGTCGTCGATGTCGACGGCGATGATCGTGGAGGCCCCGGCCAGCAGCGCACCGGCGATGGCCGCGTCGCCCACGCCGCCGCATCCGAAGACGGCCACGCTGTCGCCACGGCCGACGTTGCCGGTGTTGATGGCCGCGCCGATGCCGGCCATCACACCACAGCCGAGCAGGCCGGCGGTGGTGGCGGGTACGGAGGGGTCGACCTTGGTGCACTGGCCGGCGGCTACGAGCGTCTTGTCGGCGAACGCGCCGATGCCCAGTGCCGGCGACAGCACGGTGCCGTCCTCCAGCGTCATCTTCTGGGTGGCGTTGAACGTGTTGAAGCACAGCCACGGCCGGCCGCGCAGACAGCTGCGGCAGTTGCCGCAGACCGCGCGCCAGTTGAGGATGACGAAGTCGCCGGGTTCGACGTTGGTAACACCCTCGCCGACGGATTCCACGATGCCCGCGGCTTCGTGGCCGAGCAGGAACGGGAACTCGTCGTTGATGCCGCCCTCGCGATAATGCAGGTCGGTGTGGCACACACCGCACGCCTGCACTGCGACCACGGCCTCGCCCGGGCCAGGGTCGGGGATGATGATCGTCTCGATCGACACGGGCGCACCCTTGCTGCGCGCCACCACTCCACGAACCTTTTGCGACATGAGTCCTCCTGGTAACTGAACCGTGCCGAGACTACGCGACCAGGCCGGCAAGCAGGGCATCCAGGGCGTGCTCGAACCGGTCGTCAGCGCTGCCCTCGTAGAGGTGCTCGGCGATCGCCACCGCATAGGGGAACTGCGCCGGGTCCAACGCCGAGTAGGCGGCGCGCCATTCGCGATATGCACGTCGGCGGGCAGCCGGCGGGGCGGCCGCCAGGCCTGCGTCAATGGCTGCGGAGCCGACGGTGAGTTCGATCAGCGAGTGGTACGCAGCCGCGACCGCGGGCGGGGCGAGCCCGCCGCGGGCCAGTTCGCGGAGCAGCGCCTCGGTGATGCGCAGCTCATTGGCGAGCCGGGTGGGCGCGGTGCGCACCAATGCCGCCAGGCGCGGCTGACGCAACTGCACCCTGCGCAGGTCGCGGCAGATCCGGCGCACCGCTGTCGACCAGTCCTCGCCGCTGCGGGGAGCGGCCTTGACCGCGCCCAGGAAGCGGTCACCGACCTCGCGTTGAAGGTCGTCCATGTCGGCAAAATGGCGGTACAGCGCGCTCGGGTCGCAGCGCAGTGCCTCGCCCAACCGCCGTGCACTCAGCGCCTCGGCCCCATGTTCGGTGACCAGGGTGGCGGCCGCCTCGATGATCAGCTCTCTGCCGAGAGCTGCTGGCCGGCCCATCAGCCGTCGGCCATCACTCGAATAGCCCGGCTCTGCCCAGGCGTTCCGTACACACCTCTGCGCTCCACGGCAGCATCGTGCTGCCCAGGCGCGAGTCGCGGTACATGCGCTCGAGCGGCAGGTTCTTCTGCATCGACTGTCCGCCGCAAACCTTGATCGAGAGACTGGCCACCTCCGCGGCGTGTTCCATCACGGTGATCGCGGCACCCCAGCCGCGAACCAGTTCGTCCTCGCTCGGGTCGAGCACGGCCTCGTCGATCGCCCGATAGAGCATCGCTCGCGACTGCTGGTGCTTGAGCTGCATTTGCGCCCAGCCGACCTGCTTGATCGGGTGATCCCTGCGCGAGCCGGCAACCTGGCCGGGCAGCTCGCCGCGCAGATAGAGCCGGGTCGCGTCGATGACGCCGCCGGTGAGCCCCAGATAGCTGGGGCACAGCGACAGGAACAGCCACGGGAAACGCAGCGCTGCCTGGTTGTACAGACCCGCCGGCATCCACTCGTTGGCGGTGGGAACGAAGACGTCCTTCATCAGCAGCGTGCGCGAGACGGTGCCGCGCATGCCCAACGGATCCCAATCGTCGACGATCTCCACGCCCTCACCGTCGCTGGGCACACCGAGCAGGCGGATGATGTCCTCACCGGGCACCTGGCAGGTGACGTTGTAGAACGTTGCGGCACCGGACAGCGAGGCAAAGATCTTGCGGCCGGTGACCAGCCACCCGCCGTCGACAGGGACGGCCTTTGTGGCCACACCGACGGTGGCGCCGGGCGCGAGGCCCTCGGAGAACGGCTGGCTGTGAATGTCGCCGCGCTCGATGACACCGCGGTACATCCCGGCGCGAACCACCTCGTGGCGTTCGCGCTGTTCGGGCGTCATGTCGAGCAGGTCGGCGACCTGGCCGCACCACAGCATCGTCGCGTTATGCATGTTGAACGTGAGGCCGGTGGCACCGCAGTGCCGGCCGACCTCCTCGCTGACGCGTACGTAGTCCGCGTAGCTGGCACCGAGGCCGCCGTAGCGGGCTGGTACGCACACACCCATCAGTCCGTTGCCGGCGAAGTCGGCGAAGTTCTCGAACGGGAAGCTGGCCTCCAGGTCGTACTTCACCGCCCGTTCCTTCATTGCCGGGCCCATCCCCACTACCAAGCCGACCATCTCGTCACGCGTCATCGCTGCACTCCCCATGTCCGGAACTTCACCAGATCCGTGCCCGTTTGTCAACACTGTTGACAAACGTTGTGTACCTGGCAATACTCCAGTCATGACTCTCGACGTGAATGGCGTGCGGTTCGCGTGGCGCGAACGCGGCGACGGCTCGTTGGTCGTCCTGCTGCACGGCCTCGGCGGCAGCCGGCTCTCGTGGGAGCCGCAACTGAGCGGCCTTGCCAACCGGTGGCGCGTCGCCGCATGGGATCTACCCGGCTACGGCCAATCTCCTCCCCTGCCCGACTCCCCCTACACGTTTCGGGCGCTGGCCGCAGCGGCGGCCGATTGGATCGAGGCGCTCGGAGCCGAGCAGGCGCACGTGATCGGCATCTCGATGGGTGGCATGATCGCGCAGTACCTCGCCGCCTGGCACCCTCAGCGGGTGCGCTCGGTGACCTTGCTGTCCACCAGCCCGCGCTTCGGGCTCGACGGCACGTTGTCGGCACAGTGGCGTGCCGCCCGCCTTGTCCCCCTCGACGAGGGGCAGGAGCCTGCCGACTTCGCCGAAAGGGTGCTGCGCGGCCTGGCCAGCCCGGGCATCACCGACGATGCGTTCCAGGGGCAGGTGACTGCAATGGCGCGCATCACCGGCACGGCGATGCGTCGCAGCATCGATTGCCTGGTCACGCATGACACCACCGCGCTGCTTGGGTCAATCAGGCAACGCACGCTCGTGCTCGTCGGCGAGTTCGACGCCGAGACACCGCCGGAGTACTCGCAGTACCTCGTCGAGCACCTACCCGCCGCCCGTCTCGTGATCGTGCCCGGCGCCGGTCATCTACTGAATGCGGAAGCCCCCGAGCAGGTCAACCGCCTGATCGCCGACCACCTCACCTCTGTGGAGGGTTCATGACCACCGAATGGCGCTACCTCCAGGCGTTCGCCGCCCACTTCCACCGCTGCGGCCTACGCGCTGGCGAGACAGTCGCTGTGCTCAGCGAGGCACAGAGCCGTCCCGTGCTCGTAGAGACCGCTCGGCTGGCAGCGCAATCGCTCGGCGGTCGCGCGTTCGACGTGGTCGTGCCCACCCCCGCCTCGGCCCATGCGGTGCCCATTCGGTCCACCGGCGCGTCACAGGCAATTGCCGGCCACCCGGCCGTCATCGCCGCGCTCGCCGCCAGTGATCTGGTACTCGACTGCACGGTGGAAGGGTTGCTGCACTCACCTGAACTGGGGCAGATCCTCGGCGGCGGGGCCCGCGTGCTGATGATCTCCAACGAGCACCTTGACGTGCTCGAGCGCATCGGGTGGGACGACGACATGCCGCGCCGGGTGGAGCTGGGCTACCGGTGGATCAACGCGGCCCAGGTGATGAACGTCACGAGCGCGGCCGGCACCGACCTCACCGTGCTACTGGCGGGCGCATCGGCAGCCGGCTCCACCGGCCTCACCACCGGCCCCGGCTCCATCGCCCACTGGCCTGGCGGGTTGGTGGCGGCCTTTCCAGCAGCGCACAGCGTCAGCGGCACCATCGTCCTCGCGCCGGGGGACATGAACCTGACGTTCAACGACCTGATTCGTACTCCGGTGGTGTTGCACATCGTCGACGACCACATCGAGGACATCGTCGGCGATGGCGCCGACGCGATCCTGTTCCGCAGCTACCTCAGCGCGTTCGGCGACCGTGAGAGTTACGCCACCAGCCACGTCGGCTGGGGCATGAACCAACTGGCGCGCTGGGATGCCGCACAGCTCTTCGACAAGCGCGAGACGTGGGGTACCGAAGCGCGGGTCTACGCGGGAAACTTCGTCTATTCCACCGGGGCCAACGAGCTGGCCGGTCGCTTCACCGCCGGCCACTTCGATCTGCCGATGCGCTGCTGCACCATCACTCTCGACGGCCGCACGATCGTCGAGGACGGTGTGCTCATTGCCGAACTGGCCCCACCCGCCACCGGTCCGTAGTCTCGGGGGCGTCATGAACGCTCACACCGTCGAATCCGCCCAGGTCGTGCTGCCGTGCAGCGAGCCGATCTCCGCCACGATCAACTTTCTCACCGGCATCGGCTTCAAGGTGCGAACCATCGTGCCCGCCGACCACCCCCGCCTGGCAGTGCTGCAGGGGTTCGGCCTCACCGTCCGCCTGGAGATCGGTAGCGCCGCTCCCCCAGCCCGCCTGCGGCTGCTCATCACCGACGGCGAGCCCGGCGAGATGGTGGCCCCCAACGGCACCGTCATCGAGTTCGTGCCGGCCCACCCGCCGCTGGAGATCCCACCGCTGGTCGAGGAGTTCGTCGTCACGCGCATGCCCATCGGCGCCGGCACCGACGCCTCGTTCGGCGAGGGACGCGCCGGCATGCAGTACCGCGACCTGATCCCCAGCCGTCTCGGTGGTCGCTTCATCGCCTCGCACATCCTGATCCCGCAGGGCGGGCCGGTGGGCGACTACGTGCACTTCCACAACATCCGGCTCCAGATGATCTACTGCTACCGCGGTTGGGTGAAGGTGGCCTACGAGGACCAGGGCGAACCCATCCTGCTGCAGGAGGGCGACTGCTTCCTGCAGCCCTCCACCATCCGCCACCGAGTGCTGGAGGCCAGCGATCGGATGCAGGTGATCGAGATCGGCTGCCCGGCCGTGCACGAAACCTGGGGCGACCCCGAGACCCCGCTGCCTAGCGGGCTGACCCTGCCCGACCGCGGCTACGGCCCCGATGGCCACCGTTTCGTCTTCCACCAGGCCGCATCGGCGACATGGGCGCCGTGGCGCCTGAAGGGCTACGAGTACCGCGACACAGGCATCGCGGCGGCGATGGACGGCGTGGCCGGCGTGCGCGTGGTGCGCCCAATCGGCGCGCCAGCGACAGTGACCACACAGCACGACGCCGAGTTCCTGTTCCACTTCGTGCTCGACGGAGCTATCACTCTGCAACGCGGGGATGACACGCCGCTGCGCCTGGGCGAGGGTGACTCGTTCGTCATGCCCGCGCACACGCCGTACACGCTGAGCGACCCCACCGCCGATGTGCAGCTGCTGGACGTGACACTGCCCGCGACGATCTGACTGCGGTTGGCGCGGCGGCCCTCAGCCGTCGAGTGCGGCGAGCACCTCGCCCAGCCACTCGATGGCGGGCTGGGTGATCGGGTCCACCACCAGCTGCAGGTGTGCGGCTCCGGCGGCAGCGAACTGCGCCAGTTGCTCGGCGATCTCGGTGGCCGCCCCGCGCAGCGGCTGGATCCTGGCCATCTCGGGGTCGCCCATCGTGCGCCCCGCGCCACCAGGCACCTGCACGTAGACGCATGCGGTGGCTTCCACCTCGTCTGGGTCGCGGCCAGCCGCCTCGGTGCGGGCTCGCACATCGGCGACCACTTCAGCGAAGCCGGCGGCGGTGTTGCCGAACAGGCTCCACCACACGTTCCACTGGTGCACGTGCGGCAACCCGATGGACAACATGCGTGGGCTGTTGGAGCCCAGCATCAGTAACGGGCCACCGGGCCGAACGGCCGGTGGGTCGATGCGGCACCGGTCGAGCCGGTAGTAGGTGCCGGTGTGGGTGACCGTCTCGCCGGCCAGCAGGCGACGGACCAGCCCGAACGACTCTTGGAAGCGGTCCACCCGGTGGTCGAACGGGATGCCGAACGCGTCGTACTCGCGACGGTTCCAACCAGACCCGACGCCGAGGATGAGCCGGCCCTGGGAGATGGCATCCACTGTCGCTGCCATCTTCGCCAGCATCGCCGGCTCGTGAAACCCGAGCGACGCCACCAACGTGCCGAGCTGAACGTGGGAGGTGACGGCGGCCAGCGCCGCCAACGACGTGAACACCTCCCACGGCCCGCGGACGGTACCGTCGGGCAGGTCGTAGAGGAGGTGGTCGCCGAGCCACACCGAGTCGAACCCGACCGCCTCAGCGGCTTGGGTCATGGCGATCAGCTCGGGCCAGGGCACGAACCGTTCGACTTCGGGGAGCTGTACACCGATCTTGCAGGGGCGAGCCATCGGCCCACCTTACGAGGCGCTGCCCTCTGCGGACTCGCGCAGTGCAGCCAACGTCGCCCGATAGTCCTCGGGGCTGATCTCGCTGCGGGCGAGGCGGTCGGCGAGGATGGACTCGGCGTTCGCCGTGGGGGCGGCAGCCGGACCAGCGATCGGTGCAGTCATCGGCGCCGCAACCACCGCGACCGGCTTGCGGCGCAGGACCAGCCAGGTGCCCAGGATGGCGAGACCGGCAATCAGGACCAGCATGATGATGCCGCCCAGGAACGGCCGGTCACCGTGACCACGGCTACCCATTCCCATGCCACGATCGTCTGCCATTGCCGTGCCGGCGACGCCGACCAGTGCAGTCGTCACGAGTGCGGCCGTTACCAATACCTTGCGCTTCATCAGTGCTCCTTGTGCGAGCGGCGCGTCGGCCGCACCTGCAAGGTACCCCCGGGGGGATGCCATCTCGACGAACGCAACGTATGAAAACGGTGTGAGCGTCGCATTGGACTGATGATCATCAGTCGGCTGCTGGGTGCGTTTCGTCCCGGCATCCGAGACCAGCCACACCCAGAAGGACGGTGCCCGGCTGGGTCGCTGGGCAGCGGGTTACGACGCCAGCACCGACGTGACTGCAGCGTCGATGTACGGCGAGAGGAACTCTGATGCCGTGGCTGTGATGTGGCTGTTGTCGCGGTACATCAGCACGTTGCCGACGATCACTGGACAGGCGCTCTCGGTGCACATCCAGTCGCTGGTGGGGATGAAGTCGGCGTTGTACTTCGCCGCGATCTCGCGCTCCACGCCGAGGCGCCCGGGGCGTACTGCACCAGAGCGCGAATCCATGCAGTTCGCCACGTTGGAAAGGTTGCCGGCCAAGCACGACGGCACATCGTCCTTCGGCGTGGCCGAATCGCCCAGCAGCAGCAGGTGGCCGGTGAGCGGACGGACCTTCGACACCGTGAGATCGATGCCTTCCTTCCACACCTGGTCCGGGTCGCGACCTGCCGCTGCGCCGACCTGCTTGTAACGGTACGACGACATGATCACCAGGTCCGGTTGCATCTCGCCGATCAGGCCGATCACTCGCTTGCGCCACACCGCACAGTCGGTGCCGTTGGGGTCCTTGTCGGTGGGAATCTCGGCGTCGGGGCAGGCCTTCTTGACGTGCACGACCAGTCTCCAGCCCTTCGAGGCAGCCACCTTGTGCAGCGCCGGCATCCATTCAGCCGCATGGGAATCGCCGAAGAGCACGATCGTGACCGAGCCGTTGGCGTCGCCGTAGATGCACTGCTTGGGCTGGTTGTCGCCGACATCGAGGATGCAACCGTTGTCGTACACCTGCGGCAGATCGTTGCGGGCGTTGCTGAGGCTGGGGTTCAGGTTGCTGGGCACCTGGCTGATGCTGACCGACTCGGTGAGCAGCGGCAGGTTGGCGGCAATCAGCGCGGCCAGCGCTGCCGGGTTGTCGCGCGAGGCGTCGGCTACGGCTGCCGGCAAACCCGTCGTTGTGGTCAGGTCGACGGTGGTGGTGCTGCCCGGCACAGTGACGGCCACAATGCTTTCGGGAGCAGTGGTGGTGCCGGTGGCCAGCGTGACCTCGGGAGCCGCAACGCCGGCACTCAACTCGGGTGGGTTGTTGAGCAGCAGCGTTGCGCCGCCGATGCCGATGAGCGCTACCCAGGCGCCCATCACCAGGCTGCGGATTGGTACCGCGGCCAACGAGCGCGAATGTCGGATGGGGTTCTCGAGGAAGTGGTAGCTGAGCGCGGCCAGGCCGACACTGGCCAACAGCAAGGCAATGCGGGTGGCGACGGGAAGGCCCTCGACCTGCCCGTCGGCACCCCACTCGGCAGCGGCCAGCACCAGCAACGGGAAATGCCACAGGTAGATGGCGTACGAGCGGGCACCAATCCACTGCAACGGCTTGGCGCGCAGGATCATTGCCGGCCCGTCGAGGGCACCGCTGCTCCCGGCATTGATGACCAGCATCGTGGCCATGACGGGGACGAGCGCCCATGCACCTGGGAACTTGGTGGTGGCATCGAACTGAATGCTGACCGCAACGAGGGCGCCCAGGCCCAGCCAGCCGAGGATCGCGTTTGCCTGGTTGCCGAGCCGCAGCAGTTGGCCGCCGGCGAGAGCGAGAGCGGCGCCGGTGAGCAGCTCCCAGGTGCGCGCTGGCAACATGAAGAAGGCCCAGGGCTGCGAGTCGTTGGTCAGCTTGATGCACGCGAACAACGAGACCGCCCAGAGCACGCCGATGATGGCCGCCAATGTCGCCTTCGACACTCGGGCGAAGCGAACCAGGATCAGTAGCATTCCTGGCCACACGACGTAGAACTGCTCCTCCACGGCAAGCGACCAGAAGTGCAGCAACGGCGACTCGCGCAGGCCTTCGGCCAGGTAGTCGGTGCCGATCTGCCAGAAGCGGATGTTGGCGACGAACAGGCATGCCGCGATGGCGTCGCGAGCGAGATCGGCCTGCGAAAGGCCATCGAGCAGGAAGCGGCCGGCGATCAGCGTGACCACGAGCACCAGACCGGAGGCGGGCAGCAGCCGGCGTGCGCGGCGGGCCCAGAAATTGGCGAGCGAGACGGTGCCCGTGGTTGCAAGTTCGCGTAGGAGGAGCGAGGTGATCAGGAAGCCGGACAGCACGAAGAACACGTCGACGCCGATGAAGCCGCCCGACACGATGCCGAACTTGGCGTGGTACACGAGCACGAGCAGCACCGCGATCGAACGCAGTCCCTCGATGTCGGGCCGGAACGAGGCCGAGTCGTGATCGCTGGACAGCGCCGGAGGCGGCACCTGCGGAGTAGGCGCGAACGACGACCGAGGCATTGGCTCGAGACCTTCGTGGTGCCGCGACCAGTCGGGTTTCTTCACCCACCAGACGGCGAACACGGCTGCGAAGACGATGCCCACCACGACGGATTCCACGGGGCGCGACGCTAGCCCGCGTGGCTCGCAAACGCCGGTTCCCGACCGCAAGACCCGGCGGGGGGTCGTAGTAGCGTGCGCCGATGGCGATGGTCGAACACGAGACGAAGTGGCACCTGCAAGGCAACTGGGCACCCGTGCTCGACGAACGCACCGACCTTCAGCTGCGCGTCGAAGGCAGCATTCCAACCGAACTGCAGGGCGTCTACCTGCGCACCGGCCCCAACCCCAGCACAGGTTCGTCACCGCACTGGTTCTTCGGCGACGGCATGGTGCACGGCGTGCGCCTGGCCGGCGGCACTGCCCAGTGGTACCGCAACCGGTTCATCGAGACCCCCAACATCACCGACCCTCTCACCGATACGTTCGGGGGCATCGGTGATCTGATGCGCGGCACAGGCAACACCAGCGTGCACGTGCACAACAAGGAGATCCTGTGCCTGGAGGAGGCGCACTGGCCGTGGCGCCTGGACGGCGAGCTCAACACGCTCGGCGTGCAGAACTACGGCGGCGCGCTTACCTGCGGCATGACGGCGCACCCCAAGGTGTGCCCGGTCACCGGCGAGCTGCTGGCGTTCAGCTATCTCAACCCCGGGCCCGAACCGCTGCGCTACATCCGCGTCGGTGCGGATGGTGTGCTGCAGCAGTTGGAGAGCATTGCGCTCCCCAAGATCGTGATGATGCACGACTTCAACGTCACCCGCAACCATGTGATCTTCATGGACCTGCCGGTGTGCTTCGACCTGTCGGCGTTGGACACCGGCCTGCCATTCAAGTTCAACCGCGACAATGGTGCCAGGTTGGGCGTGATGCCCCGCAACGGCACCAACGCCGACGTCCGCTGGTTCGAGATCGACCCGTGCTACGTGTTCCACCCGGTCAATGCGCACGAGGACGGCGAAAAGATCGTGCTGCACGTCTCGAAGATGAACGAGGCGTTCGGCAGCAGCAACGACGACTACGCCGAGGTCGGCCGGCTGTGCCGCTGGACCATCGACCTCGCTGCCGGCACCGTCACCGAGCAACCCATCGACGACCGCGCCGGCGACTTCGGCCGCGTCGACGACCGCCTGGTCGGCCTCGACGCGCAGTACGCGTACCTGATGGCATTGGCGGGCGAGGGCAACAGCGAGGAACCGGTGTACGGCTCGGCGCTGTACAAGTACGACTTGCGCACCGGCACCTGCCTGGAGCACCAGTTGGGCGATGGCGTGCGTGGCGCGGAGCCGGTGTTCGCACCCGCCTCGCCCGATGCCGGCGAGGACGAAGGCTGGATCATCAGCCTGTCGCACGACGAGCGCAGCGGCGAGTCGCG
>Ga0105047_10000817_pt1 | contig 54326 bp, 43 predicted proteins | sample MAT04_FD_78384 | JGI IMG/M metagenome (GOLD analysis project Ga0105047, IMG submission 78384) | Freshwater microbial communities from Lake Fryxell liftoff mats and glacier meltwater in Antarctica - MAT-04 (megahit assembly) | ecosystem: Environmental > Aquatic > Freshwater > Ice > Liftoff... | reverse complement strand
GGTTGGCCAGTAACAACATCGCACAGCGGACCATTCAAGCGGTCGAGGATGGCAGTCTGGAGCAGGAAGCTGCGAATCGGTTCAGGCTGGCTCTGCAGCACCTCTGCGACCAGGTAATCCACAATGTAGCGGTGATCGCCGGTGAAGGCCCGGATGAATCCGCTGACATCTTTGTTCCCCTGCATCGAAAGTGCGGCTAATTGCAGACCGGCAATCCAGCCTTCGGTGCGCGCTTCCAATGCAGCAACGTCTTCTGCGGCGAGGGTAAGACCCATCGCCTGGTTGAGAAATTCGGCGGCTTCGGCGGGCGTAAAACGCAAGTCCGCCGCGCGCAGTTCGATCAATTGACCCCGGGCGCGTAGACGGGGAATCGGTAGAGCCGGATCCTCGCGCGTGGTGATGACTAAATGCATCTGGGGCGGCAGGTGTTCGACCAAAAAGGTAAGCGCATGGTCAATCGGTTTGGCATCAACCAGGTGGTAGTCGTCAAGAATGAAGATGAAATCGCCTGGGATGGTGGTGATTTCGTTGAGCAAGGTCGTTAGAATTGATTCGATGGGCGGTGACTGGGGAGATTGGAGGACATCCAGGATCCCCGCTCCTAGTTTCGGCGAAATTGTCTGCAATGCACTGATGAGGTAGATCAGAAAGCGGACGGGGTCGTGATCGTTTTCATCCAGGGCTAGCCAGGCGGCCGGTCGCTCGCACGTGGTGACCCATTCACTCACCAATGTGGTTTTGCCAAAACCGGCGGGGGCGCAGATGAGCGTCAGTTTGCGGCCCTCGTTCAACCGCGCCATCAGCCGGGGGCGGGGCACCCCGTTGGGCCGGGGCGGTGGAATATATAGTTTGGTGGCAAGGATGGGCGTGGACATGCAACAATTATGCAGCCAGAACCATTTCCTGCAAAGCAATGGGAATCACTCCAGTCTGTTGCTCTAGAACCTATCGGTTAACCAGGTGTACGGGGTATCACGGGGGTTTTAATGATTAGAGAATGATTGGAATCGACGCCAATTGTAGAATTGCCTACACCGCGCACCGCGTTGTTACAGCACAATAGCACTTAATTCGGCGGTGTAATCCTTGTAACACACTCCTGCTGAGCCAAACCATGACGTGGCCTTTTTGACCAATCATTCTTTGTCTACGGTTCAACAGGAGGAAAATGTGAACCAGTTCTGGAACACCTTGAAGACGACACTATTTCTAGGAGCGCTGACCGGTCTATTTCTGCTGATTGGCGGCGCTATCGGCGGGGCCACCGGCATGATGGTTGCCTTGCTCCTAGCGATCGCCATGAACATGGGCGCATGGTGGTTCTCTGATAAGCTGGCGCTGAAGTTTAGTGGTGCGCGCGAAGTTGCGCCAGCAGAAGCGCCCGAATTGCATCGCCTGGTCGAACAGTTGTCGGCGCGTGCTGGTATCCCCAAGCCGCGTGTCTACCTGATTGACAGCCCAGCGCCCAATGCGTTTGCCACGGGGCGTTCCCCCGCCAAGGGCGCAGTGGCCGTGACGGCGGGCCTTACGCAGTTACTTAACCGCGAGGAACTTGCGGGTGTGATCGCCCACGAATTAGCGCACATCAAGCACCGAGACACGCTGATCAGCAGCATTGCCGCCAGTGTAGCCGGCGCCGTAAGCATGATTGCGGACATGCTGATGTGGGGCATGATCTTCGGCGGCATGAATGGGGATGAGGAGGAAGGTGGGCCGGCGAATGCCGTGGGCGGCCTTGCCACGATTGTACTTGCGCCCATCGCTGCGCTCCTCATCCAACTGGCTATTTCGCGTTCGCGTGAATATGGGGCCGATGCCGAAGGGGCGCGCATCTTGGGTGACCCGCTACCATTGGCCAGCGCGTTAGAAAAGCTCGAAGCAGGTGTCCGTGTCAATCCGATGGAAGTGCGCCCAGCTACATCGCACCTCTTCATCGTGAACCCGATGGTGGGCGGATTGACCGGTCTCTTTCGCACACATCCGGCGACCGACAAGCGCATCGCTGCATTACGAGCATTGACGCTGCCAGTCAAGCGTGAGGCAGAAGCCAGCATGGCCTAAGACGATAGACAACGGAGTGAGCAACGCGAGGGCGCAGTTTCTGCGCCCTCGCCACTTATTTCACACAGTCAAACCAGGGGCCCTCAACCCCATCGGCTTAACGCACGAAGCGTTCCTTTGCGTGGACAGGGAATGCGTCTACAATAGCCGCTACTCTGTAATCTTGGGGAACTACCTGGCATGTTTGACCGCATCGCAAACGTTCGTTGGCACCTTGATCACCCAAACCTGGTTTTCTGGGCTAGTTTCCTCACATTGAATGCATTCCTGTTTCTGCCGCTCTATCTGCTCAGCCAGGAGACTGCCACTTTTCTACCCATCCCCACGCTTTTCGCCGATGGCTCCTGGGAGGGCATCAACCAGCTTTTTATCTGGCGCGAGAACCTGGACATCTTCCGTATATCCGTGGAATTCACCGTACTCACGGCACTGTGGGTCACCGTGCGCTGGCTGCAGCGACCGCTCGTTCGCTACCTTTTCATCGTGCTCTATCTGCTGGCGCTTGCCTACTATGTGTACGAGGCCATCATGGTCTCGATCTACCTGCTGGACCCGAACTTCTACAGCCAGGGTTTTCTGGCACGTGACGGTCTGCCCTTCCTGCTGGCGCACGTGCAGACGGCGTGGTGGACCTACGCGGCAACCATCGCCGGTCTGGTCGTAGGCATAGCGGTGATCGTAGGGCTGATCAACCTCCTGTTGGCAGCCGGCGCAGCGCCCACTTTGCGGCGCGCCTCTCGCGTCGTCTTCGCGCTGCTCGCCGGGCTGTGCGTGTCAGCCGCCCTGATCTACCAGATCTACACCGCCACGCCCGAGATGGTCGTAAGCAGCCTTGGCTTCAAAGTGCAAAAGAACATTGCGGCGTCGACCAAGCTCTACACCGACGTCGCCAGCTTTGATGACAAGCCCGTGCGTGCCGCTTACAATTATGTCAATTATCCGCTGGCCAAGAAACCCAACATCTATCTGATTTTCGTCGAGTCCTACGGAAGCGTGCTCTATAAGCGACCGGATTACCGCAAGGCCTACACAACGCTACTGGCCGGGCTGGAAAAGGAATTTGAAGCTGCGGGCTGGCATGAGGCCACGGCGCTGAGCGAATCGCCCACATGGGGAGGTGGATCCTGGCTGTCGTACACCACCGTGCTGTCCGGGCTACGCGTCGACAATCACCCGCAATACCTCTCGTTGTTCAATAAATATCAGGTCGAGACTTACCCCAACCTTGGGCGCACCCTGCAAGCCCAGGGCTACCAGTTTGTCTGGCTGTCTGCACTCACCGAAGATTTGATGGATCGGGCTTGGGCCAGATACACGCGCTTCTATGGGGTCGACGAGTTGATCCGCAATGAGCAACTGGGGTACGGTGGGCCACGCTACGGATGGGGACCGGCGCCGCCCGACCAGTATGACTTGAACTATGCCAATGAAATGGTCAAGTCTCGCGGCGACAAGCCGTTATTCTTGTTCACGATCACGCAAAACTCACACTATCCGTGGGTGCCGCATCCCACCCTGGTGGACGACTGGCGCACGCTCAACCAGCCCCAGCCCGAAGATGCTGCGGTGGATCCAAAAGAAATCGCGCCGGCCACCATGCGCCAGAACTACTTGCACGCCATCCAGTATCAACTGCCGATGCTGACCGACTTCATCCTGCACAACGGCGACGACAACAGCCTGTTTGTGTTGATCGGAGACCACCAGCCGCCCGCCGTCTCCCGGCGTACCGATGGTTGGTCTACACCGGTTCACATCATCAGCAAGGACAAGGCGCTGATCGACAGTCTGGCCGAATATGGCTTTGTTCCCGGTCTCACCGTCAGTTCGCTAGAGCCAACCCTGCACCATGAGGGCATCTACTCAATGTTGATGCGCACCTTGGTGGAACAATATGGTGTGGACAAACTTGCGCTGCCCGCGTATCTTCCGCGCGGTGCAGTTTCCGACTCGCTTACCCAATCGATGCAACCGTAATCAGACTGTCACAGGAGAAACCCATGCACCACACAATCGGCAAGACCGTCGTCCTCTTTCTACTCGTTCTGACGTTGGCTGCCTGCGGCGGCCCGGCTGCCACCCCGGCGCCGGCTGCCACTGAAGCGCCGGTCGCCACCGAAGCTGCCGCCGCCACCGAAGCCGCCGCTGCCACCGAAGCCGCCGCCGCTACCGAAGCTACCGCCGCACCCGAAGCTGCCGCCGCACCCGTTAGCGGCCCGCGCACCTTCGTCATCGTGCCGGCGTCGTCCAAGGCCTCGTACACCGTCAACGAGGAGTTCTTTGCCGACGCGTTGGCTAAACTCGGGATCGATATGGGCAAAAAGGTCGTGACCGGCAGCACCCAGGAGATCGAGGGCCAACTCCAGCTCAACCTCGACGACTTGGGCAGCGCGCTGGGCGAAAACACCTTCACGGTAAAGATCAACACCCTCACCACCGACCAGGCGGATCGTGACAACTATGTCCGCGAGAAGGACCCGGGCTTCAACGAATATCCGACAGCCACCTTCACGGCGACAAGCATCGAAGGCGCGCCGGCAACGTATTCCGAAGGCGAAGAAGTCAACTTCAAACTGACCGGCGACCTGACCGTGCGCGACATAACCAAACCAATGACCTTTGATGTCAAAGCCAAGCTCGCCGGCGACACGCTCACTGGCGTCGCGACCACCCAAGCAAAGATCAGCGATTTCGGTATCGAGCCGCCTAGTTTCGCCAACACACTGACTGTGGCAGACCCATTTACGATTGAAGTGCAGTTTACCGCGCAAGAGAAGAAGTGAGGGAGTGAGGGGGTGAGGATGTCTCACCCCCTCACTTTTTTCGCCACCAGAGCGTCACTGCGGCGATCCATAGACCCACGAGGCCCAGCAGAACGTCGCGGGCGCGGATGAGGATGCTGAGACTGATGCCGTCGGCAGCGGGCAAGCCGAGGGTACGCATAGCCAGCGCCTGGCTGGCTTCGAGGGCGCCAAGGGCAGCGGGCAGGGGCAGCAGAATGGCCACGCGGGCGGCCAGCAATGCGGTGATGGCTTCGGGAAAACCCAGATCCAAGCCCAACACGTGGGTCATCAGCCAGAACTCGCCGATGATTGCTACCCAACTCGCAGCCGACGCCGCCAGAGCCAATAGCAAGATGAAGGGGTGAGCGCGGCAGAGCAGTGTGCTCTGCTCCTCACTCTGGCGTATGGTGGTGTACACAGAGGTTTGCACGAGGGAGCGCAACGACCGTCCACGTGCTTTGGCCAGCCGCTGCCCCGCAACGTCCAATCCACGCAGCAAGCCGGAGACCGGATGCCGGCCCAACGCCAACGCCCCCAGCAAGCTGGCCGGCAGCAGCAGCAGAAACAGGCTGGTCGCCAACAACGCCTCCTGCCCCCAGTCAGGCAACATCTGCCGGCGCAGGACAAAAACGACGCCGAGCGCCAAAAAGGCAAAATTGGCCAGCATCTCCAGCACCTTATCGAGCACCACCGCCGCCACGGACACCGAGACCGGCACGCCCTGGCGCGCGCTGACCAGATAGACCTGCAGCGGTTCGCCGCCAAAGTGGGGACCCGGTGTAAAATAGGAGACGGCAAAGGTGGCCAGGCGATAGGCCATCAGCGTGAAGTAGGGCACAACGTAGCCCTGGGCATAGAGCAACAGCCACCAACGCGCACTGAAGGTAGCCAGCACGACGACATTGACGGCAAGAAGCAACAACAGTTGCTGCGGCTGCAACTGTTGCAGCCGTGCCCACACGGCAGTCAGGTCAACCGCGCGCAGGGTGATCCACAGGAGATAGATGGCGAGCGCCACCCAGAAGAGACGCAGCAACGATTGGCGCGTGAAGAACCGGGAGCGTGACAGCGCGCGTAGCGTTGCGGTCATTGAGCGGACGGGCGCGGTGTGCCCAATTTCGTGTGTAGGAAGCGTTCTTCTGGCTGCCACAAGGCAAAGCGGCCACTGCCCAAGTGCAACACGATGATGGTGCACACGAGCAAGAGCCTATTGTCCACCTGCATGCCAAGGGCGAGGATGTCGAAGGCGGCAAGCACCGCCAGCAGCAGGGCGGCGACACGGCCAGCCATGCCCAAGAGCATGAGAATGGCCCCGATCGCCCACACGGCGACCAGCAGCATGAGCAACGCAGAGGAAATGGCGATCCCGGCGGCGGCGAGTGCGCTTGTCCAAGCCTGGGGGACGAGAACAATGCGCCAAAGAATGAACGATGCCAACAGCGCGCCGGCCATCCGCACGGCCAATGGCAGCCACCCTTCAACAACCCGTTTGGCAACCTCGCGATTGCGTTCATACGCACCCGACTCGGCGTTGATCACCCCGCTGACCACCAGCCAATCGCGACCAAAACTAAAGAGGAGGGGGATAGCAAAGACGTACGCCGCCAACTGCGTGATCGGCGGGGTCCACACCGGCCACAGCACGACGCTGATAAACCCGGTCTGGAAGCCGGCGATAAGACGCCGGTGGTCGCTGGAGGGCAGGTCGTAGACGGGCTTGTGCCAGCGCTGGCGTAGCCACATGCCGGCCACAAAGAGTTGGCGCCCGAGGCCAAGAACGAGATACCACAAGGGCAGTTTTCCATATTGAATGCCCAAGGCAACGGCAATCAAGATGCCCAGACCGTCAAATTCAATATCAAGTGTCGCGCCCAACTTGGTCTCGCGGTTCGTGATGCGCGCCACAAAGCCATCAAGAAAGTCAACCAGACGCTCCAACGTATAGAGTAACGCGGGCGCCCACGCCAGCGCGGCAACAGGCTGCGGGCCAAAGAGAAAACCAGCAAGCAGGCACGTCAACAGGCCGCGGATCAACGTGATGGCGTTGGCATAGCCCAGCGACGGGAAGATCTTCACTTCAGACGGCCGGTGGTTATAGGGCAGCGCCCACCACAAGATCCCCATCTGGACAACCGTCGACGCCGCAGCCAGCGCCGCCCAACGCAGTGCGTCGGTCGCGGACCAACGCTGCAACATCACGGTGTAGCCGATGAATACACCCACGGTATACAAAATAGCGACCATTACCCATTGCCGGCGCAGGCGGCTTAGGCTCTGCTGTTCGTCAAGCACCATCGAACATCCCATATTCTTGGCCAATCATGAACACTTTATTCGTCATGGAACGCCGTAGCTGCGCGGTTTGGACACGTCGACGTTGGCTAGACGGCGCGCGTAGAGATCTCCAGAACCATCTTCTGCGCGCAAACCCGCCAGCCACCCAACCACGGCGCCGGCGGACAACCATCGCGCCGATTGCCAGCGGTGTTGTTCGCCCTGGGACCAGTTGAACTCATATTCTCCCAATTGCGCCAGACGCTCGACGCAGGCCACGGCAAGATCGCGGGTGGCGGGGATATACTCAACCGAGAGTGCGGGCAATGGTCGTGACAGACCACGCAAGGTCTCGAGTTCATAGCCTTCAACGTCGATCTTGCAAAAGACCGGCTCACCGTACCGGCGGATCAGGTCGTCGAGCGTGGTGACGTCGACGGTCACGCTGCTCTCCCAACGCACCCGGGCAAAGGAATCCGCTTGTTGCACCGACTCAATCCACGGCTGTGAGAGCGTCGTGACTGTGGGAGTGCGTTCACTGACCCATAGGGTCTGTTGACCGGCCACCGCACCGATGGCGGTGTCCACCAACGTGATCCGTGGGTTACGGCCATACCAGCGGCGCAGCCAGCGCACGCACAGCGGCTGCGGCTCCACGCCGACCACGCGTGCACCCAAGGTAGACCAAACCAGCAGCCGGTTGCCCACGTGTGCGCCGATGTCGAAGCAGAGGTCGCCGGGCTGGATGAACTGACGATAGAAGCGCTGCATGCGGCGCAGACGGATGGGGTTGCCATAGTACATCACGACCGAACGCAGCAACCCCATCCAAGGGTACAGCGCACGGATTCCAGAACTGGCGAACATTGATCTTTCCTGACTGGGGTGCCGTTATGTTTCGCTATAGTGTACCAATAGAGTCGGCGTTGGCTAAACGCCCGATCGGCTCATGCACGTGATGCCGGCGCAACACCGGCGGTGAGAGGGTGAGAGGGTGAGAGGGTGAGACTAAGGCAGCCAATTCGACCGGATCGCCACTTCCTGTTCAGGGTAAACGGGATCGTTGGTGCGAATGCGCACGCGGAAATCGAAGAGGCCGTCCATGCCGGCATGCCGGGTGAAGCGCACAATTACGGTCGTTTCTTCGCCAGGCATGAGGGTCGTCACATTGAGGACAGCTTTTGGCGGGCAACAACCTTCGAGGACTTCAATACTCGGTTCGCCGATAAAGACCAAATCCTGGTCACCCACATTGCGGAGCAAAATGTTGGTCTCAATCGGTGTGTCGATCTTGACGTCACCATACTCAAAGACGGTGCGGTCGATGGCGACGCTTGGCCCACCCGTCACTTGGGGAGTAACACGCGCGGCTGGCAAGTTTGTGGGCTGAAAGCCCCGCGCAATGGGTACCACAGCCACCAAGAAAGTCAAACCCACGCCGAGAAGTAACATAGGCGCCAGCCATCGGTGGATGAAAGAAGGCGCCGCGGCCGCAGGCGGCTTGGCTTGCGTGCGACCTCGTTTCGACTGAATCACAACTAGTTCCTCTCTGATGAAGTTTTCCCCACAGCCACATTCACCGGATAATGGAATCGGTGGATAGGCCAAAGGCGCTGGACTGGGCCAACTTCTACCCTTCAGTATACCAAGAAATGCCGCGAAAAAATATGCGCTGTTTAGCGCTGTCACGCTAGGCCAAATGGCCTACTCGCGCCAATGAACGCGCCAATGTGCCCTTGTTGTCATTGCAGATTCGGCGCGTTTTGACATAGGTGCCGGAGCATTTATAATGGAGTGGCCAGAGCATAGACTCTAACAAGTTGCCACACGGTGCACCAAGGCCCATCGAGTTTCGATGGGCCTTTTTTTTGGCCGATCCGCACAAGGAGAACGTCATGGCTCGTCGACACAATCACACCCGAATGTATACAGTGGCAACCGTAATCCTTTTGCTGGCGCTGTCGGTTGCCGCTTGCGCCCCGGCAGCCCAGCCCGCGGGCAACAGCAGTGCCGGGGAACCCGAAACTGTCGCCGTTTCGGGCGCGTTTGCGCTCTACCCCCTGATGCAGCTCTGGGCGCAGGAATACCAAAAGGTCAACCCCAATCTCCAATTTGACGTGCAGGCCGGCGGCGCCGGCAAAGGCATGACGGACATGCTCGCGGGCGCTGCCGATATTGCCATGCTCTCCCGCGAACCGCGCCAGGAAGAGGTGGACCAGGGAATCGTCCTCGTCCCCGTGACCATCGACTCGGTGCTCGCCACCGTCGACGCCAAGAATCCACATCTGGACGCGCTATTGGCCAAGGGCATTACGGAGGAGAGCGGCGCCGGCGTCTGGATCAGTGGCGAAACCACGACCTGGGGCCAGTTGCTCAGTACCGACGCTACCGACCCGATCAACGTCTATACCCGCTCCGATGCCAGTGGCGCCGCCGAGATGTGGGCAAAGTTCCTCGGCGCCAAGGCCCAGGAGGAACTCAAGGGCACGGCCGTCAACGGCGATCCGGGCGTCGCCGAAGCTGTACGTAACGATACCTTCGGAATCGGGTATAATAATGTTGGCTTCGCCTATGATCCGGCCACCGGCAAGCCAATCGATGGGTTGGCGATCGTGCCCCTCGATTTGAATGGCGACGGCACGATTACGCCGGACGAAGATTTCTATGCGACGCGCGACGAGTTTACCGCCGCCGTGGCGGATGGACGCTATCCATTCCCGCCGGCACGCGTGCTGTACCTCGTCACAAAGGGGACGCCCAGCCCAGCGATCCAGGCATTCTATCGCTGGGTGTTGACCGATGGGCAGCAATTTGTACAGCCGGCCGGCTATGTGGCGCTCACCAAGGAACGCCTTGCTGAGGCGTTGGCCGCCATCGGGAAATAGCTGGCGGCGCCGGTTTGCTGGTTGATCACCTTTATGACGTGGGGCGATCAACCAGTGCCGGCGACGGTTCACACGTAGGCTGACGTGCACGTATCGACGACCCGCTTGCTTCGCGACAGGAGAGTAGCGCGTGGAAATGACCCAAAGCCAGGTGAACCCGTACACCTTGACCCATTCGCGCAGCAGATCGGCGCGACTGACACCGTGGCGAGCGTTGCGCGACACCGGCACACGGCTCGTGCTGAGTGTCTTAGCGCTGGCGGTGGGCCTGCTTGTCGTCGTCGTGGCCGCCACCCTGGTACAGCGGGCCTGGCCCCTGCTGACGCACGCGAGCCTTGCCGCACTGTTGACCGGAGAGGTATGGGCGCCGACCGCTGGGATCTTCGGCTTTGCGCCCTTTATTGCCGGCAGCATGGCCGTGACGACAGTGGCGATGGCCTTTGCTGTGGGGCCTGCCATCCTGAGCGGCATCTACTTGGCGGAATACACCTCCAGCCGCGCCCGCAACCTGCTCAAGCCGATGCTTGACGTGTTGGTCGGCATCCCGTCGGTCATCTTCGGCTTGTGGGGTATCCTGGTCATCGTCCCCTTTATCCGCGACTTTGCCGGCCCGTGGGTGGCCGCCACCTTCGGCCAGCGCATCCCCATCCTGGCATTCAACAACCCAAGCGGCTACAGCGTGTTGGCGGGCGGCCTGGTGCTGGCCGTTATGGTCTTCCCCCTGATTGTGGCGGTGATCGACGAGGTGGTGCGCAGTGTGCCCGGCGAAATGCGCGAGGCGCTGTTGGCATTGGGCGCCACCAAATGGGAGATGACCAAATGCATCGTGCGCTCACGCGGGCTGGCCGGCATCGTGGCCGCCGTGGTGCTCGGCTTCTCACGTGCGTTCGGCGAAACGCTGGCGGTGTTGATGGTGGTCGGCAATGTGCCAAAGCCGCCCATGTCGGTCTTCGACGCTGCCTATCCCCTGCCGGCGCTCATCGCCAATAACTACGGCGAAATGATGTCGATCCCACTGTACGATTCAGCGCTGATGGGCGCAGCGTTGTTGCTGCTGATTGTGGTGATCATCTTCAACATCACCGCGCGCGCCGTCATTGTCCGTCTCGCGAAGGAAGGCTGACATGCAGCGCAATCAACGACGCAAGTTGGAAGAACTGTTCTTTACGGCGCTGATGCGGCTTTGCCTGGCTGGCGCTGGGCTGGTGCTTGTGCTGATTCTAGTGATCATCGCCAGCCGCGGCATCGGCGCCCTGAGTTGGGAGATGCTCACACAGTCGCCCAGCGGTGGTTTTTACACGGGCCAGGGCGGCGGCATTCTGAACGCCATCGTCGGGTCGCTCTATCTGGCGACCGGCGCCACGCTGTTGGCGGCCGTGATCGCGGCGCCGGTCGTGCTTTACCTGCACGTCTACGGCTCCCATTCGCGCTCGTCGCAACTGCTGCGGCTGGCGCTGGATGTGCTGTGGGGCATCCCGAGCATTGTCTACGGCGCGTTCGGCTTCTCGCTGATGGTGTTCCTGGGGCTGCGCGCATCGCTGTTGGCAGGCATCATTGCCCTGACCCTCGTCGTGATCCCGATCCTGGCGCGCACCTACGACGAAGTGGTGGCCCTGGCCCCGCGCCAATTGCGCGAGATCACGCTGGCCATGGGCACGACGCGCGCCGAATACCTGGGCGTGCTGCTGCGCCAGACGCTGCCGGGACTGGTGACGGCCCTGTTGTTGGCGTTTGGCCGTGCGATTGGCGACGCGGCGGCTGTGCTCTTTACCGCCGGCTATACGGATAACATGCCCAACGGCCTGTTGCGGCCGGTGGCGTCGCTGCCGCTGGCGATCTTTTTCCAGCTCAGCACCCCTTTCCCCGCCGTGCAGGCACGTGCCTATGCTTCGGCGCTGGTGTTGACGGTGATCATTCTCGTCGTCAGCATCCTCGCCCAGTGGACACTGCGCCATTTGGGCCGGCACGTCATCCGATAACAAGCAGTTTCAAAGGCAATCTCAGCCATGCGCTCACTGTCCATCCGCGATCTCAACGTCTGGTACGGGCCAAAGCAGGCCCTCAAAGCGATCAACGTCGACATCCCGTTGGGGCAGATTACGGCGATCATCGGCCCGTCGGGGTGCGGCAAAACCACGCTCCTGAAAAGCCTGAACCGGCTGCTGGAACTCAACGAGCAGGTGCGCGTCAGCGGACAGGTGCTGCTCGATGAGTACAACATCTACGACCCCTCCGCCGATGTGACCGAGATCCGCACGCGCATCGGGCTGCTGGCGCAGAAACCGTTTCCTCTCCCCATGTCGATCTACGACAACGTGGCCTACGGGCCGCGCATCCATGGGCTGGCGCGCGGCGTGCTGGATGCCAACGTGCGCGGGCACCTGGAGGCGGTCGGGCTGTGGTCGGAGGTGGCGGATCGGCTCAAGGCGCCGGCAACCGGGCTATCAGTCGGGCAGCAGCAGCGTCTATGCCTGGCCCGTGCCTTGGCTGTGGAGCCGGAAGTGCTGCTGTGCGACGAGTCCACGGCGTCGCTCGACCCCATCTCGGCGCGCGGGATCGAGGAGTTGCTGCGCAGCCTCAAGGGGCGCTACACGCTGGTGATCGTGACGCACAACATCGACCAGGCCCGCCGGCTGGCCGACCACGTGGTCTTCATGTGGCTGGGGGAGATGATCGAGCATGGGCCGGCGGCGACCTTTTTCGAGAAACAGGAGAATGAACTCACGCAAGCGTATTTGGCCGGGGAAATTGGGTAAGCGAGATCAAAAGATCGGGCCTTGGTCATCGTTTCGGCCAGGGGTGCGTTAATCAAGCCAACGGCGGATAGATACTGTTCACACCCGGGTCTTGGGGCAAATAGACGACATAAACCTTGATGCCCGGATGCAGCGCACCATCACGCTGCCAGGCATGCTGGCTGCCGTTGTGCCACACATCGTTGCTCTTAAACGAATAGTGCACCTGCCAGGGTGAACGGCCATTCACCTGGATGGTGTTGTCGATGTACACGTCGTCAATCACGCCCTCAGCCGCAACGCCGTGAGCCAACACCTGGATCAGCCGGTTGCTGCGCCAGCGTCCCCAGAACAACACGCCAAAACCAATGCCGCCAAAGACCAAAAAGATGAGGGGACCAATCAGCACAAAGACCCAAAGGGCGGCGGCGATGCCGATAATGGTGAAGACTACGGCCAAAAAGGTGCCGACGCCGGCGAAGATTCCCCCAAAGATGAGTTCAAATTGGCTGGAGCGGCGGGCGCGGCGCACGAATTCCTTGGGCAACGGCCGCGGCGGCGGCGGCGGCGGGTCGCCCGCCGATTCGTGGTCACGATGCGGCAGCACGCCGCCACAATTCATGCAGTTTGGCCGGTATTCCTGGTATACTGTCCCACACCAGGGACAAAGAGTCGTTTGTGATGGCATAGGGCGTCAGTCTAGTTGGGGGCGCGGTTCTTGTCAAAACACCCAGTCGTCATTCAGCAAAGGAAACCGATCCATGGATGCTGCCACCCAAGCCTATCTGGCCGAACACCGGCAACGCCAACTGCAGGAACTGAGCGCGTGGCTGCGCATTCCCAGCATCTCCACGCTGCCGGCGCACAAGGATGACGTCCGCCGCGCCGCAGATTGGCTGATAGGGGCGCTGCAGCAGGCCGGCCTCGAACACGTCGAACGCATCGACAGCGCCATCCATCCGCTGGTGTATGCCGATTGGCTGCACGCCGGCGCCGACAAGCCGACCGTGTTGATCTACGGCCACTTCGACGTACAGCCGGTCGACCCGATCGACAAATGGCTCTCGCCCCCCTTCGACCCCACCGTGCGCGGCGACAACCTCTATGCGCGGGGCGCGTCCGACGACAAAGGGCAGACCTTCGTGCATGTCAAGGCGGTAGAAGCCCTCCTGCAAACCATCGGCGCCCTTCCCGTCAACGTCAAGTTTATCGTCGAAGGAGAAGAGGAATTCGGCGGCACGACGATCGACGCGTATGTGCCGGCACACCCCGACAAACTGGCGGCCGACGTCGTGCTCATCTCCGACACGCACATGCTGTCGCCCACCCAGCCGTCGATTCTCTACGGGCTGCGTGGCATGTTCGCCGCCGAACTGATTGTGCGCGGCGCCGCGCATGATCTGCACAGCGGTTCCTACGGCGGCGCCATCCACAACGCCAACCAGGCGCTGGCCGAGATGCTTGCCGCCCTGCACGACGCCAATGGGCGCGTCACGGTGCCGGGCTTCTATGACGACGTAGCCGCACTCGCGCCGGAGGAGCGCGCGGCGCTGGCCAAAGTGCCTTATGGCGAAACGGAGATCCTTACCGACAGCGGCGCCCCGGCGGTTTGGGGCGATGCGGACTTCAGCATCGTCGAACGCATCGGGGCGCGGCCGACGTTGGAGATCAACGGCATGTGGGGTGGCTTTACGGGTGACGGCTTCAAGACCGTGATTCCCAGCGAAGCACGCGCCAAGATCAGTTGCCGCCTGGTGCCAAACCAGGACCCGGCTGCCATCGGCGCGGCGATCACAGCCTACCTGACGCAGATCACACCGCCCACGGTGACGACGGAGTTGCAGATATTCCATGGGGCCCTACCGTTTATCGCGCCACTGGACGGCGATGCCATCCAGGCCGCGGCGCGTGCCTATCGGCGCGTCTATGGCAGCGAGCCGGTCTTTACGCGTGAAGGCGGCTCGATTCCGGTGGCGACCATTTTCCAGCAGGCGCTGGGCGCCCCGGTCATTTTTATGGGCTTTGGCCTGCCCGACGACAACCTGCACGCGCCCAACGAGAAATTCTACCTACCCAACTTCTATCGCGGCATTGAAACCGCGATCGCGTTTCTCGAAGAAATCGGGTGAGAGGGTAGGTTTCTCATCGCAGGAGAGCGCGAGGACGAACTAGATGCCGAGGCAAAGGGACAAGGCATCTGGGAATTGGAATTCCATGCCTACCCGATTGGGTTGGTCGATAGCTCCTTGACCTTCCGCCGCGAAGAACTCTATGGCGACCAGCCCCGATCCTAATCTTCATCGACACGAACGCGCAAAGATAGCAGCAACCCGGTCAAGAGGCAGGGACTCCACGATCACGCCGCCCTGGCCGGCCATGGTCGTCGCCGCCGAAAGTGAGTTGAGAATCGCCTCTTCGGTCGCCTCGATGACGGCCAGAAAGAGGGGCGACATCTGCATGTTGGGCACATCGAGCAGCAGCGACGGCTGGCTGCGGCGCTGGGGGGTGCGTCGCACGCTCTCTGCCGTCGAAAAGGCCAGCACGTAGTCGCCGGAGCCATCGCTGGCTGCCGCGCCGGTGCGCGCCAGCCCCGCCAATGCACGGCGCGCCAGTCGCGTGAGGTTGCGATCGGAGAGGGGCGCATCGGTGGCGACCACAATCACGATCGAGCCGTCGGCGTCGCCGCCATCGAGTTCCTCTTTCAGATAATAGCGTCCAAGCGCCTGGCCCACGGGCACACCGTCGACCTGGAGCACACCGCCAAAATTGCTCTGCACCAACACGCCCACTGTCCAACCACCGAGCGCCGCGGGCAGCCGGCGCGAGCTCGTACCGATGCCGCCTTTCCAGCCAAAAGCAACCGTGCCCGTGCCGGCGCCCACACACCCTTCGATCACTGGCCCCGCCGTGGCGCTCTCGATCGACTGGCGGATCTGCGCGCTGGTCAGCACGCGGCGACGAATGGCGTTGAGCCGGGCGTCGTTACACTCGCCGACCACCGGGTTGACCGAAACCACCTGTTCATTGTCCGGCCACGCCAGCGTCCAGTCTAGAATCGCCTCGGCAGCGCGTGGCACGGCCAACGTGTTGGTCAACACAATCGGCGTCTCGATCTCGCCCAGTTCGGCAATCTGCGTACTGCCCATGAGCTTGCCGTACCCGTTGCCCACGACCACGGCCGCCGGCACTTTGTCTTGAAACAGGTTGCCGCTGTGGGGCAAGATCGCCGTGGCGCCGGTGCGGATGTCGTCGCCCTCCATCAGGGTGAAGTGACCGACGCGCACGCCATCTACATCGGTGATGCGGTTGTGCCCCCCTGCCGGCAGCACACCGGGCGTGATGCCCAGGTCACGGATACGACCGCGCAAGAGGTAGGCAAACTCGATTTCATCCTCGATGGGGCGCCCGTCGACCCCCACCAGGGGAATCTCCGGCTTGATGCGGCGCGATTCGGCGATGGCGCCGGCGTGGACGGCGACCAGGCGCATGCCTCTGTGCTGGTAGAAGCGTTGCGCCGGCGTGTTGTCGTTGGTGGTGATCAACCAGAGCCGCCGGCAGCCATGCGCACGCGCCCTGGCGCAGGCGGCATCCAGCAACGCCGAGCCTAGCCCGGCGCCGCGCACGGCGGTGTACAGCGAGACCACCTCACATTCGTCGCCGGCGACGTGGTAGTTCAGCAGGCCGGCAGGCACACCGGCGTGCAATGCGATCAGACCCGGCAATTGGCCGGCATCGTGCAGTTTGCCACGCGACACAATCCGGAGTGACCCGAATTCCTGCTGCAAGGACGCATTGGCCCAGTCCCGATCCGCATCAGACAGATCGCGGATCGGGATCGACGCCGAAGCCGGCCGGTCCATCATGGCTGCTCCTGCGCAAAATAGCCCTGATTGGCGGCGTGCGTCGTACGGTAGAATTCGTCCAGTTCGCCGGCGGCGGTGAAGGGGCGACCAGCGGCCAGTTGGCGCAGATAGGCGACGGTGCACCCGATGACTTCGGGGCCGCCGATGCTGCCGTGGGCGGGGATCACGGTGCGCAGGCGTGGATCGGCCTGCCAGGCTTCGAGCGCGCCAATCCAGGCGCGCAGCGGGCTGCCGGCATGCGTGACCGGCAACGGCGTTTCCACCGTATCGCCCGCCAGCAAGATGCCCCACTCTGGCAGGAAGCCCACGATACAGTCGGGGGTGTGGCCCGGCAGGTGATGTAATTCTAACGTGAGACCGCCCAGGTCAAGCGCCATCGCGGTGGCAAAGGTGACGTCCGGCGCAATCAGTTGGACGGCATCCCAGTCGCCCGGCTCTGCCTGGCGCTTTTCGGCCAGCGTCGCCGGAACGTCATCGGCAAAACGCGTTTTGCTGATACTCTGCCCCACGATAAAGGCCCATCCCTCCGGCAGCCCAGCTGTACCCCACACGTGATCCCAGTCCGCATGGCTGTAGACGACGATGGGCGTGCGCCCGGCCAGCACGACGGCCAGCGCAGCCATGTCGGCCGGATGCGACAGTGTATCCCAGACCACGGTGCGCTGCCCCCCCTGAATCACCGCGCCGCGCACGCCAAATTCGAGCAACGTCAGTTCGGTCGTCCAGAGACCCGGCCGAAGCTCACGACAGACCAGTGTTCGTTCCACCATCCCCCCTCACTGTGATCGACTCTACGCTTTACGCTGCGCCCATAGCTCCTGGTATTTGCCACCAACTGCCCTTGTAGTGTAACTTTAGGTGTCGCAAATCGAAACTGAGACGAAATTCTGTTGGCTTGAAAAGAGCAAAAAATGGCAACCACGACCGACCTGCGCAAAGGCATGCTGATCCGCTACAATGGCTCGATTCATCGGGTCGTTGAGTACCAGCATATCGCGCCCGGCAACTGGCGCGCGATGGTGCGCATGAAACTGAAGAACTTTGACAACGGCAAGGTGATCGAAGACCGCGTGCGCGCCGGTGACGAAATCGACGTCATCCAGACCGAGACGCGCACCGCAACCTTCCTGTACAACGACGGCGTCGGGTGTCATTTCATGGATACGGAGACGTTCGACCAAATCGAACTGCCCGCCGAAATCATCCAAGAGCAAATCCTGTGGATTCGCGAGAACGACACGGTGACCTTGCTTCTGCAGGACAACGGCCACGTGCTCGACGTCGAAGTGCCGACCTTTGTGACGCTCAAAGTGACCCAGGCCGACGTCGCCGTGCGCGGCGACACGGCCAGCAATGTGCAAAAACTCGTGACCCTGGAAACGGGCGCCACGGTAAAAGTCCCCGCCTTCATCAAAGAAGGGGACTCGATCAAAGTCGACACGCGCAGCGGCGACTACGTCGAACGCGGCTAAGGCGCCGCGCGGTGAGGGGGTGAGGTTTCACCCTCTCACACCCTCCCCCCCCTCTTCTTCGATCCGCTCCCACGCCCGCACCACATTCCTGCGCTCCGTATGCGTCTGGCCGATGCACATGCGCAAAACAAACTGGCCATTGAGCTTGGTGTGTGTCAGGTAGAGATCACCGCTGGCGTTGAGCCGATTCAGGATGGCTTGGTTCGCTGCATCACCGGCGCGGTGGCGAAAACAGACCAGGTTGAGCGGCGCCGGGGCCATCAGTTCGAAACAGTCATCGGCGCGCACCCATTCGGCGAACTCCTGCGCCCATTGCACGTGCTGGCGGATATGGTGGCGCAACCCTTCGACGCCATAGTGGCGGATCACGAACCACAACTTCAGCGCGCGGAAGCGGCGCCCAAGCGGAATCTGCCAATCGCGATAGTCGATCACGGCGCCGGACTTGGTGGCTTCGTTGCGCAGGTATTCAGGCAAAATGCTGAGCGTCTCGATCAGCGCCTTGCGGTCGGCCACAAAGAAGGCATTGCAGTCGAAGTTGGTAAACATCCACTTATGCGGGTTGAAGGTGTAGGAGTCGGCCAGTTCCAGCCCGTCGAGAACCCAGCGGAACTCAGGACAGAGCGCCGCCGTGCCGGACATGGCCGCATCAACATGCAGCCAGATACCGTGCTCCTGGCAGATGGCGCCGATGGCGGGCAGCGGGTCGATGGCATTGGAGGAGGTCGTACCCACCGACGCACAGACGAAGGCGGGGATCAGTCCAGCCGCCTTGTCCGCCGCAATCTGCGCGGCCAGCGCCGCCGGCTGCATGGCAAAGGCGGCGTCGACGTCGACTTTACGCAGATTTTCCAGCCCCATGCCTGAAATCATCATCGCCTTGTCCAGCGACGAATGCGTCTGCGACGAGCAATAGGCGATCAAGTTTCCCGTGCCGCCGCGCTGATTCACCGCAAAGTTAGACGCGCGCTCACGCGCCGCCAGCAGGGCACACAGCGTTGCACTGGAAGCCGAATCCTCGATCACGCCGCCGCCGGCCGCCGTAGAGAGGAACTTGCGCGGCAGGTCCATCATTTCCACCAGCCAGTCCATCATGTGCGTTTCCAGTTCGGTGCACGCCGGGCTGGTCAGCCACAACATCCCCTGGACGCCCAGCCCGGCCGACAGCAGTTCGCCGAGAATGGCCGGCCCGGACGAGTTGGACGGAAAGAAGGCGTAGAAATTGGGGCTCTGCCAGTGCGTCACCCCCGGCAAGATGATGCGTTCGACATCCGCCAGCACGGCGTCAAAGGACTCACCGTGTTCAGGCGCCTGCGGCGGCAGCGCCGCACGAATCTCGCCGGGCTGCACCTGCGAAAGCACCGGCAGCGATTCGACCCGTTGTTGATAGTCAGCGATCCAGTCGATGATCGCATACCCCGCCTTGCGAAATTCGTCGGGAGTCATGTGGTAGGACGCTGCTTGAGTCATATCGTCTCGGTCAACCGCTTTCTTGTCTTCTGTGGTTATATCCTTCATGGCGAAGGGCGTTCGGCGCCGGCCGCCACAAATTCCTTCACCTTTGCCGCCCGCTCGGATTGAGGCAACTTACAGAAGCTTTCGCCCACGAGAATGGCGTCACAGCCCATCGTTGCCATCTTGCGCACGTCGTCGGCGCTGCGAATACCACTTTCGGCGACCAATACCGGGCCGGCAGGAATCAACGCGCGCAGCCGGGCGGTGGTCTCAACATCGACCTCGAACGTTCGCAGGTTGCGGTTGTTGACCCCAATGAGCTGCGCGCCGGCCTTGAGCGCACGCCCCACCTCGGGTTCGTCATGCACCTCGACCAACGCTTGCATTCCCAAACTCTCGGTGAGTTGAAGCAGGCGGCGTAAGTCGCCGTCACCCAGCACGGCGACGATCAGCAACAATGCATCGGCGCCGGCCATCCGCGCCTCGTAGACCTGGTATTCGTGATAGATAAAATCCTTGCGCAGCACCGGCACCGGCTTGCCGATCGAGCGCAAGCGCTCCTTGATGCCCGTGAGGTAGGCCAGATCGCCCTGAAAAAAGCGACCGTCGGTCAGACAGGAAATGGCGGCGGCGCCGTTGCGGGCATAGGTCTCCCCAATCTGCTCGGCGTCCCAATCGCGCGCAATCAGTCCCTTCGACGGGCTGGCACGCTTGACCTCGGCAATCAAGCTGACCCCGGGCTGGGCAGTCAAGGCCGCCGCAAAATCGAGCGCGGGCGGCGATACCAAGGCAAGCGCCTTGACCTGGGTGGCCGGAACTTCATGCATCCGGCGCGGCACCTCCTGCCGCTTCCACACCATGATTTGTTCGAGCACTTCACCCTTGTACTTGGCGATTTCGAGCTGTGAATGTTTCATAAGCCACCCTACGGCAGATACGACTGCGTCTTGCGTACAAAAGCATCCAACACCCGCAGCGCTGACCCGCTGTCGATGCTCTGGCGCGCCTCTTCAAGGCCGGCCGGCAGGTCACCGCACTCGGTGCTGAGCGCGAACGCGGCATTGAGCAACACAGCATCGCGCTTCGCCCCCACTATCTCACCCGCCAGTACCCGGCGAGTAATGACGGCGTTCTCTTCGGCAGCGCCCCCTAGCAGTTCAGCGACATCAGCACGCGCGAGGCCCAGTTCGGCCGGGTCGAAATCGTAGGTACGGACTTGCCCCTGATGGAAATGGCTCACCCGATTGACGCCGGAGAGACTCAATTCGTCGGCGCCGCTGGCCCCATAGACGACAAACGCAGCCCGCGCCCCCATCTGGCCCAGCACATGCGCCATCACCTCGGTCAAGTTCGGGTCGAACACGCCGACCAGGAGGTTGGTGGCGTTGGCTGGATTCGTGAGCGGGCCGAGGATGTTGAAAATCGTGCGAGCCGCCAACTCGCGGCGGGGCCCGATGGCGTGGCGCATGGCGGGGTGGAAGGCAGGCGCAAACAGAAACGCCATCCCCACCTCCTCGATGCACGCGGCGGCCTGCTCGGCGGTCAATTGCAGATTCACCCCTAACGCCGCCAGCACGTCGGCGCTGCCACACTTGCTGCTGACGGCGCGATTGCCGTGCTTGGCCACCTTCACGCCATGTCCCGCCACCACAAAGGCCGCCGTCGTGCTGATATTGAAGGTGCCCAGGCTATCGCCCCCGGTGCCGACGACATCGACCAGCATGGCGTCGCCGATTGCGGGGCGCACCTGCACGGCGCTGCGCTTCATGGCGCGCGCACAGCCCGTGATTTCGTCGACCGTCTCGCCCTTCATGCGCAGTGCCGACAAGAACGCGCCGACCTGGGCCGGCGTGGCGTCGCCTTGCATGATCTCGGTCATGGCCGCGTCAGCCTGATCCACACTCAAGTCGCGATGGGCAAACAACTGATGTATGGCTTGTTGGATCGCAGATTGCGTCATCGGTCATCTCTCCCCAGTGACACTGAACATCACATCCTCAGAAAATTGGCCAGCAGATCCTTGCCGTGCTCGGTCAGGATGCTCTCCGGATGGAACTGGACACCATAGATCGGCAGGGTCTTGTGCCGTATCCCCATGAGTTCACCATCGGCAGTAAAAGCAGTAATTTCGAGACACTCCGGCAGCGGTTCGGCCACGATCAAGCTGTGGTAGCGCGTGGCGGTCAGTGGGCTAGGTAATCCCTTGAAAACGCCCTTGCCCGTGTGATGCACCGGACTCACCTTGCCATGCATCAAGCGCGGCGCACGCACCACTTGCCCGCCAAACACATATCCCATACACTGTTGGCCCAGGCACACGCCCAGAATCGGCGTCGTCGCCCCCAGGACACGAATCACATCGTTGCTGACGCCGCTATCCTTATCCGGCGAACCCGGGCCTGGGCTAATCACAATATGGGTCGGTCGTAGGTCGGCCAACGTCTCCACGTCGATCTCGTCGTTGCGCCATACCTTGATCTCCGGTACAGGCTGGCCATTGTGCGCCATCGTCTGCACCAGCTCTCCCAGGTATTGCACCAAATTGTAGGTGAAACTGTCGTAATTGTCGATCACCGCGATCATAGATTTCCTCCCGGGAGCGCCGCAACCCAGTGCGGCGTCTGAAATGGCGCGGCCGCACTGGGGTGCGGTGCTCCCAAGCATTAGATACTGGCGGGTGCTTCCTTCTTGGACCGTTTTTCCGCCGCCCGACTGATGCGGTTCCACACGCCGGTCAGCCCCATCGCCTTCTTGACCTCGATCAAGGTGGCCTTGCCCTCCTCACGCGCGCGCAGGGTGCCGTTATACAACAGTTCGTCGACGAAACCCGTCTGCTCGCTGTAATAGGCCCGGCGTTCGCGCATCGGTTCGAGGAAGTTGTTGAGCGCCGTGGCCAGCTTTTCCTTCACTTCGACGTCGCCGACCTGACCAGTCCGATAGCGTTCCTTCAAGTCCTCGACTTCGGCTTTGTTCGGGTTGAAGGTGTCATGGTAGGCAAAGACCGGGTTGCCTTCCACCGTGCCCGGTATATCGGCGCGGATGCGCGCCGGATCGGTGTACATGCTCATCACGCGGCGCTGCACGGTCTTGGCGTCGTCGCTCAGGAAAATGGCGTTATCCAGGCTCTTGCTCATCTTGGCCTGACCATCCGTCCCCACGAGTGTACCCCCTTCCACAAAGGAGTCCGGGATCGGAAAGACTTCGCCGTACGCGTTGTTGAAGCGACGAGCGATCTGGCGGGTGATCTCGACATGGCTCTCGTTATCTTTGCCCACCGGCACCAGATTTGAGCGCGGCATCAGGATGTCGGCGGCCTGCAACACTGGATAGCCAAGCAGATTGTACGGGATCTGCTCCATCCCCGCCGCCGTGGCCATATCCTTGATCGTCGGCAACTGCTGCAAGCGTTCGACGGTCACGAGGCTGCTGATCAGCAGTTGCAATTCATAGGTCTCGTGCACCGCCGACTGGAGATAAAAGGTGACTTTGGCCGGGTCAATCCCGATGGCGAGATGGTCGAGTACGATCATGCGCGCATGCTCGGCGATCAGCAAGATGCTCTCTTTGTCCGGCTTGGTCGTTAGCATGTGCAGATCCGCGATCAGGAAGAAACACTCGTACTCATCCTGAAACTTGAGCCGGTTGCGGTGGCTGCCGACAAAATGACCCAGATGCAGTTTACCGGTTGGCCGGTCACCGGTCAGAATTCGTTTGCGCTGACTCATCAGATCCTCCTTGGGCTAGATGCCCCGTTCTGCTTGTTCCACGGCGATTGCCAATGCTTTGAGTTTGTTCATCGATTCGGCGAACTCGGACGCCGGGTCGCTGTCTGCCACGATGCCGGCGCCGGCCTGCAGATGGCAGACCTGCCCCTGCATGACGATCGTACGGATGGCGATACAGGTGTCCATACTGCCACGATAGTCAATATATCCTATCGCGCCGGCGTAAATACCCCGCCGCACGTCCTCCAATTCCTCGATGATCTCCATCGCGCGAATCTTGGGCGCCCCGCTCAATGTACCCGCCGGGAAGGTGGCACGCAGCAGGCTGAAGGCATCGTGTTCAGGCCGCACCTTGCTGCGCACGTCGCTGACGATGTGCATGACATGGCTGTAGCGCTCCACTGCCATCATGACCGGCACGGTCACGCTGCCATACTCGGAGACGCGCCCGAGATCGTTGCGGCCGAGGTCGACCAACATGACGTGTTCGGCGCGCTCCTTCGGGTCAGCGAGTAGATCGGCCGCCAGTGCAGCGTCTTCTTCCTCAGTCTTGCCGCGCCAGCGCGTGCCGGCAATGGGATGGACATTGGCAATTCCATCTTCCAGGCGCACGTGCATTTCCGGGCTCGAGCCGATCAAGCGCAGGGGTTCGCCGCCCATGCTGGCAACACTCTTCAAGTCCAGGAAGAACATATAGGGCGACGGATTCAACATGCGCAAGGCGCGGTAGATCGTAAACGGATCCGCCTCCGTAGGCCTGGTCAGGCGCTGACTGAGGACGACCTGGAAAACATCTCCCGCGGCGATATATTCTTTCGCCTGGCGCACCATCTCCTCATAGCCCAGCTGTGTAAAGTTGCTCTGCCAGGTGGCGCCGGTAGGCAGTTCAGGCGGCTGCGGCGGCACCAGCGGCTTGCGCAGGTCGGCAATAATTTGATCGATGCGGGCCACTGCATCGGCGTAAGCCGCGCGCAGGTCCGGCTCGACGCGCATATTGGCGATCACGGTCAGGCGGTGGCGCACATGGTCAAAGACCACCAGGTTGTCGCTAAAGAGCAATACCATGTCCGGCACGTCCAGCGTCGTGCGCGCCGTGGCCGGCAGACGCTCCATAAAGCGCACGAGATCATAGCCAAAGTAGCCGACTGCACCGCCGGTAAAGCGCGGCAGCCCGGGCGCCGGCACCGGCTTGCGCGTGGCCATCAGGTCGCGCACGACCGTCAGCGGATCGGCCTGGAACTTCTCCAACACGGTGCCGCCGGCCCCCCCGATCGTGACCTGGTCGCCACGCGCCGTCACCGTCATCGGCGGATGAACGCCAATAAAGCTATAGCGCCCCAACTGCTCGCCCTTCTCCACCGATTCCAACAAGAAGCTTGGCCCGGTGCCATTGGAACTGCCCTGGCCGCAGAGCTTCAGATAGACCGAGACCGGCGTCTCCAGATCAGCCGGCAGTTCACGGTAGACCGCAATCAGGTTGCCCTCTTTGGCCAATTCGCGGACTTCTTCGAGTGAGGGTTTGTAGGTGCTCGACATCGTTCCTCCCCATGACTACCAATAGAAAAGCCTCGTCCCTGGAAATCCAGGGACGAGGCTTGGTTGCCCCGCGGTGCCACCCTGCTTAGACATGGCCGCCAAACAAAAAAATCCCTGGCGTGAAACGCAGGGACATTGGCCAGTCTCACTCTGCGAGAACGGGAGTAAATCTCCGATTCTCCGCGCCCTGATAACGGCGGCGTCTCCGGGATCGAGTACTATATGTTCCCCGATCCGACTCCCCGGCCCATTCGCTGTCTGCGCTGCTGCCCTCTTTCCACCACCCGAAGGCTCTCTGAAACCCGCTTTGACAAGTACTCTTCCGGTTCACAGTCGTTGTTATTTGATTGAGGTGTATTATCTACACCCAAACCACCCCTGTCAAATTCGGGATAATGGTTTGAGTACCACGCTGCACTGCGGCGGCTTGGCGCTCACCGCAGTGCAACACACAAGATCGTCGCCCTACGGCGTGCCAAACCACTTTTGGATCAGCGTCTGATAGGCGCCATTGGCGCGCAGCTCGGCAAGTGCATCATTGAGCAGAACGAGCACCGCCGGCCGGTCCTTGTCGACGGCGATGGCGTACGCTTCCTCTGTAATTGGGCCGCCGGCCAGCATGATGCTGCCTGGATTGGATTTGATATACTCGGCGATGATCGGGATGTCGATGATCACGGCATCAACCTCGCCCTTTTCCAATGCAGCAAAGGCATCCTTGGCATCGGGGAAGGCGACGGCCTGCGCTGGCGTCTCGGCGGGCACATAGGCCGCCCCGGTTGTCTCTGCTTTCACACCGATCTTCGTGATAGACGTCAGGCTGGCAACGCCCGTAATGGCCTTCGTCCCCGCCACCACGGTTAGCCCCTGACCGGGGTTGAAGAAGGAAACCGGCGCCTGGCCCGTAGAAAAATAGGGCGTCGTAAACGAAACAGTGAAACTGCGGTCTGGCGTCACGCTGATCGCGCTGATGGCGGCGTCATACTTGCCGCTGGCGACACCCGGGAGCAACTCGCTGAAGCCGACATCGACCAGACCGATCTCCACATTTGCCACGTCGCCAATGGCGTTGATCAGGTCTACGTCAAATCCGGCAACATTGCCGCTATCGTCCTGATAGACAAATGGTTTGAACGCCGCATTGATCGCCACCACCAGCGAGGAAATGACGGGCGCCGTCGAGGTTGCTGCCGTGGTGAGCGTCATCGCTGCGCCGGTCGTGATCGCCGTTGCCGCCGTGATCCCAGAGGTGGCGGTTATTTCCGAACTGGAGGTCACTTCTGCGGTGCTGGTCACGTCTGAAGTAGTGGCTACAATACGTGTCGCCGTCAGATCACTTGTGGCCGTAACATCTGTTGTCTTCGTAACACCTGTCGTAGGTGCGACTGGCGCCGCCCCTGTGACACCGGCTGTGGATGTCACTTCGACTGTCGCAATAACTGCCGCCGTAATCGTCGCAGTAACTGCCGCCGTAATCGTCGGCGGTGTCGTCGGCGGTGTCGTCGGCAGTGCCGTCGCGGTTGCCGGCAAGGGGGTAAGCGTCGCGGCCGGCTCAGCGGTAGCGGTAGCCGTCGCCGGAGCCGGAATTAGGGTCGGCACACTGGCCAAGGTTGGCACTGCTGTCGGCGTCGGGATTGCCGTCGGCTCCGGGCTCCCACAACCGGCCAAGAGTCCCATCGACATGACCAGCAATACGACAACGATCAACAACCGTTTATTCAGCATCAAATTATCCTCTGGATTCACTGCTTCTGTGTTTTCTGTGTTTTTCATGGCCAGGTCTTTGCCCAGCCACCTCTTCACTGCACGCAACGGATGCGCCGCACCGTGCTCTGCAAGTCGCGAAGTTCCACCGTGAGTCCCGCACTCATCCACGCCCTGCCGGAACGCACGCCGGATACTCCCTCAATCGTGTACAACGACAGGGGATCGAGTCCGCGCAGATAGATCGGCGGCAACTGTACCGGTTCTGGTATCTGCACGCGGAAGGCAAACAGCACACCTTCGCTGCGATCTTTGCTGACGTACTGCACAGCCGAAAACGCGGCGCCCTGTGCCGGCAACAGACGGTATTGGTCGCCCAATTGCACGATCGGCCGGATTTCCTTATACAAGGCGACCATCTCAGCCGCCAGCGCGCGCTCGTCTGCCGTCCAGTGGAGCAAGTTGCCGCCGATGCCAAGGCTGCCGCACATGCTGACGTGAAAGCGGAACGCCAGCGGAACCACATCACGCCCCGCATCCGTGACCCAGGCTTCCATGGTGTTGGCCGGGAAGATCTGCGCAAAGCCTTCGTGGATGCCCAGCCGTGCCGTGGCCTCGGTATTGTCGCTGACCCAGATCTGGTCGGCAAGGTGCAAGATACCGAGATCGGCGCGGCCGCCACCACCCGAACAGCTTTGCCAGATCACGACCGGGTGACGGTCGCGCAAGGTGCCCCACACCCGGTATAGCCCCTCGACATAGCGCACCCACAGTTCACGCGCATCGCCCGGTGCGTCGGGCCACCCAGGTTCGCTGACATTGCGGTTCATGTCCCATTTGATAAAGACAATCTTGTGGTCGCGCAGCAGGCGATCCAGCACCTCAATGAGGTATTCCTGCACGTCGGCGCGCGCCAGATTGAGGATGAGCTGGCTGCGCATCTCGGTGCGCGCCCTGGTGGGGAAGTGAATCACCCAGTCCGGATGGTGGCGATAAAGTTCGCTGTCCGGGTTGACCATCTCCGGCTCGACCCACAGGCCGAAGTCCATCCCCAACGCGTTGACCCGGTCGATCAGCGGCTGCAGGCCGTTCGGGAATTTCTGCGCGTCAGGCCACCAATCGCCCAAGCCGGCATTGTCGAGACTCCGCCCATGGAACCAGCCGTCGTCCATCACAAACAACTCGACGCCCATCACCGCGGCCAGTTCGGCAAGTTCGGCTTGCGACTGCTCGCTGACGTCAAAGAAGGTGGCTTCCCAGGAGTTGTAAAGCACTTTGTGCAAAACAGAGCCGTGCGGCAAAACGTGATCGCGTACATAGTCGTGCAGGGTGCGGCTGGCTGTGCCAAACCCATGCGGCGTGTACCCGGCCAGGCTCGCCGGCGTTGTGAAGCGCTCGCCCGGCGGCAAGCGCCAGGCAAAATCCCAGTCGTTGAGACCGATATTCACGCGCGTCGAACCAAAGTCGGTCACTTCGGTGGCCATCTTCCAGTTGCCGCTCCAGGCCAACACGCCAAACCACACCTCGCCCTGGTCTTCGTCGGCGCCGCCGCGGTCTACGGCGAACCAAGGATTGGCGTGGTGGCTCGTGGTCAACCGCCGGCTCTCCTTCACCTTCACCCCGGGCAGCAACGGCTCACGGTGTAAATGGAATTCGTCCAGCCAGCGGCCCGAAAGATGCGAAAGCCGGTAGTCGCCGCCGTGCGGCAGATGCCATTGCGCTGACCAGATGCGTTCCAAGAGCAGCGGGTCGTCGCCGCGGTTTGTCACCGTGACCCAGCGTTCGATCAGGTTTTCCTGCTCATGCACGCGGTAGTGCAAGACAAGATCCAGCGGATAGTCTGCATCGTGCAGGTGCACAGCCAACTCCGGTGTCACGCCATCCAGCACCTCGGCATGGTCGAACCGCAACACAGTGTCACGCACGCCGTCCGCCAAGGTCGCCTTAAAGCACGGTTCAATGTACTTGGCGCCGGCATAGGCCGGATACTCTTCGGCCACCAGATGGCCGGGGCCGCTGAACGACGCCCAGCCTTCGGCATCCGGCGCCGATCCATAGTCTTCGACAAAGGGCAGCCGTTGCCCCCAATAGATGTGCACCAACTGTCCGCGCGCGTTGAGGCCAAACGCATAGGCCGTCGCTGCGGTTTGCAGGATGAAGTCGTCGCCCCGCTGTTGAATTGGCATATTGCTCTACTCCCACGCACTTGCTTTATTCAAGGCTTCCATCTCAGCCGCGCTCAGCGCAACACCGGCCGCGCCGAGGCTGTCTGTTAGTTGGTCGATACCATTGGCGCCGATGATCGGTGCGGTGACATAGGGCAGGCTCAAGTGCCAGGCCAGCGCAACTTGGGCAACCGTCAACGCACGCGCGCCGGCAATCTCGTCCAGCGCGGCCAATACGGCAAAGCCCTTCTCATTCATATAGCGATTGCGCACGTCTTCGGCGCGCACCGACGCCGCCGCCTGGCCCTGGCGATATTTGCCGGTCAGGAAGCCGGCAGCCAGCGGGCTGTAGGGAATCACACCGACGCCAAACGCGACGCAAACATCCTTGAGTTCGCGCTCAAACTCAGCGCGATGCACCAGGCTATAGTTCGGCTGGATACAATCGTACCGCACCAAATTCTGCTTGTCGCTCGCCCACAGTGCGTGCGTAAGCCGCCAGGCTGGATAATTGCTGCAGCCGACATAACGCACCTTCCCCTGGCGCACCAGCAGGTCGAGGGCCGTCATCGTTTCCTCAATGGGGGTCTCGGCATCATACCAATGCGTCTGGTAGAGATCGATGTAGTCGGTCTGTAACCGGCGCAGACTATCCTCACAGGCCTTGACGATATGCATGCGGCTGAGACCTTCGCCATTGGGGCCATCCCACATGCGCCCGCGCACCTTGGTGGCGAGTACAATCTGGTCACGGTTGCTGCGCGCCTGCATCCAACGCCCGATGATCGCCTCACTCACGCCGCCGGGATTGCCTTCCACCCACCGGCTGTACACATCCGCCGTATCAATAAAGTTGCCACCCGCCGCCACAAACGCATCCATCACTTGCATGCTGGTCGCTTCATCGGCAGACCAGCCCCACTGCATGGTGCCAAGACAGAGTTCAGAAACCTTGAGGCCGGTACGGCCCATCGCGCGGTAGTTCATTTGGTCACCCCCTCAATCACGAACACAAAAGGTCGATAGACAGCTAGACTGCACGTAACGCAAACCCCATCACCCACGCCGATAGCGCCAGCATACACAGCAGTGCGGCACGCAGCCCGTACGTCCGTAGGTAGCCAAGCGCAGCCAGTAACGGGAATGGCATCAGAAAAATCCACAGCCGCCCGATCTCAGCGCGCGCCGTACCGCTTAGGTCCAGCACCAGGATAACAAACCAAACCACCAGCATTAACCCAGCCAGGTTGCTCTCCAACTCACCGCGGCGCAGATGGGCCAGCAGCCAGACTGTCGCCACCAGGCCAAGCAACACAACGCCTGGCCCCACCCACAAGGTGTAGTCCACCAGGTTCATCCACCGCCAGATGTTGAAATCGCGGCCACTGGTCGTGATGGCATAATGGGCCTGCATTCCCGTGCGAAAGAGGCCGAAATAGTTCATATTCCAGAAGACGAAGGCCAGCAGCCACGGCAGAATGACGCCGGCAGTGAGGATCGCCGCGCCGGCCACAAAGCGCCCAAAGCCCGGCACATCGAAGCGCTGGCCGGGCGCGCGCAGGGTCAAGAGTTCGCGCCACAGCAGGTGCAACCCAATCATCCCACACAAAACCGCATTACCAAAAGAAAGCCACGTCAACAAACTCAGCAGCAGCCCCGACCAACCCCAATCGAGCCAACGCCTGATTCCACGGACACCGGTCTGATGCAACCGATCTTGGCCGCGCAAGGCAAAGAACCATGCGGCGCTGGCGAGTAGCAAATAGTTGACATCCCAGTGTGAGTAAAACGAACTGACCGCGGGCAGCAAGGGCAGGAGCATGGCGCCCCATACGGCGAAGGTCGACACCGCGCCGGTCGCTCTGCTGTCCAATCGGCGCAGGAAGGCATAGAAGGAAAGCGGCGCCAGACACGCCAGCAGCCATTGGGCCGCACCGCTGAAGAATGCAGAGGTCACATAAGCATCTTTCAACTCGACCCAAGTGCGGTCTGCCGGCGCCCGGCTTCGTGCGATCGCCGCAAACCACTGTGAGAAGTCAGGCAAGCGATCGAACAGATAGTTGAACGCGGCATAATACATAAAGATGCCGGGGGGGTGCGTCTGTGGGCGGTCATGGGGGAAATTGGGCATGGCGGCCTGATAGTGCAGCAACGTGTCCCACACGCTGTCGACACGCACCGCTGTCATGAAGTAACCGTTGCCGGGGGGGGCATAGGTGCGAAACAGAATCAGTTCCAGGATATCCCCTTTACGCGCCACGGCAAGGGCAAGTTGCAGACCGAGGAAACCGACTACAGCCAGCGCGACGGCCACCGTACGCCGCTGCCGTTCGGAACCCCAGCGCAGCAGCGTGGGATGCATGATCGCGAGGACGACGCCGGCGTAGACCACAAATGCCGCAGAATGAACCCATGTACCGGAATTGGCCCAGTCCAAGGGTCTATAAGGCCAATCCCACTCAGGCGGAAAAGGCGCCGGCCCACGCAGCCACGGAATCACATCGAGCGCCATCCACCATGCCGTCACCGCCGTCACGAGCAACGCTATGATCACCCAGAACCACGCCCAGCGCGTGCTCTGCACACCCTCTTCACCTGCGCCTCGCTGCGTTACCGTCACTTGCACCTGTCCTACTTATCTAACCTCAATCACGCCCAACTCGACGTGATCACTTTGGCCGCCATCGTCCCCAATCACCGCGAGTCGCGCCCCATCCTGCGGCGAATAGAGACCAGCCAGCAGTTCGTATGGTTTGCGCGCGACCTCTTCGCCAAACTCAATGGTCATGCGCTGGGCAATCACGTCGCCCGGTTCCAGGCCGCGCAGCGCAACTTCCCAGCCGTCGGCTTGCGCCACCCGGTTGGCCGGATCGCCGTCTACCACATGCACGAAGGCAGAAATCGGCGCCCCACGCGTGGGCGCCGGCTGCCGCATTGGCTTAGCGCCGGCCTGCCAGTATAACGTCACCGGCAGCGGTTGACCCGGTGTGGCCGTGGCAAGCTCCTGCGTATACCCCAAGAGCGAGAATACGCCGTCGAAATTCGCACCTACCGGATGATACGTGTCTAGGGCCTGCGCTGCAAACCCTTCGCCCTGTGGATAGATCGTCGATTCACCGGCTGGCAGCCACTTTGGTTGTATGCGCACGCCGGGCGCCGCGCCAAGTTGAGCGGCAGATTCGCGGTAAATCGGCGCATCCACGACCACGGGACGCTTGATTTGTTCGCCGGCTACAGCGTCCACACGGTAGAGATAGATCGAATACCCCGCGCGGGCGTCAGGCGCCCGCGATCGGAAATAGGCATAGAGGTCGGTGGTGTCCGGCTGCAAGGTGCCCAGACGCAAACTGGTGGCGCTGATCGCATACCAACCAGGCTCGGGCGTGTACGGATTGTAGGCGTTGACCTCGCGCCCCTCCATAAAGCGCAAATAACCGGGCAGCGGACGGTAACCCACCCCATATGCCTCCGGCACCCCCTTGCCAAAGTAGCCGAGATTGACGCTGTCGATCCCCTGCTCGGCCATGACCTTGCGCAGCGCTGGCAAGTCCTGGCCCCAATCGAGGTTGGAGTCCACCAGGATGTTACTCCAGTTGGGCCAATCGCCGGCAAGCGCGTTGAAGTACGCCTCCTGATGCGGGAAGATGTTGACCGTGCCCACCACCAACCACAGAACAAGCAGGCCGCCCGCCGTGGCCGGAATCCAACGTTGCCGGACAGCACCCAGCCAGTCGACGGCGTTGCTTGCCAGCAAGATCGCAAAGGGAATCGCCGGCAGCATGTGCCGGTAACCGATGGTCAGAAAACCCGTGAGTCCCAACAGCACGAAAGCCAATGGCGGCAGCCACAACACCCCCTGTCGCCGCCATGTGTGCCGCCGCCAGAGCGCGCCGAGTCCCGCGAGCAGAAAGATCAGCAAGGGCAATGGCGTTTTGACCGCCAGCGCCACGGGGAAATAGTACCACCATCCCCCCGTCGCTACCTGTCCCAATAGGAAATCAGGTTTGATAGCGCCTTCTGCCGACAACCCGGTGAACGTCGCCCACAAATGGTCCCAATAGAAGGGCGCGGGCACCGGCACGGCAAACGGCAACACCTGCGCGACGCCAAAGTCCATCCGGTAAACGGCCCACAACGTCGCCAGACCGACGACACCCATACCAGCCCATCCCAACAACCTTCGCCACACTGACTCGCCGCCGGTCTCCATGTCAGCGCGGCGCGGATAGAGCAACACAGCCAGCAGGGCAATCGGCCAAAATAACAGCCCGTTGTACTTGGCCGCCATGGTCAGGCCCCCAAACACGCCGGCCAACAACAGGTCGTACCAACGGGGGTGGTCCAACCAACACCACAGCCGCCACATGGCCAACACGAAGAAGGTTGTCAAGGGCAAGTCAGTCGTCACGATGCGGGCATTCGCAATCAAGTTGGGGTCAAAAACGGCCAGCACCAGCGCCAGCCAGCCGGCCTGCGCCCCGATCATACGCCGCGCCCACAAAAAGATCGCCGTGAGCAGCAGGGCACCCAACGCCGTCAGACCCCACCGCGCCTGCACCAGAATACCCTGGGGATCGGCGTTGGCCTGCCACAAGAAGACGTCGGAAAAGTCGTAGCGATTGCCAGCCTCCCATAGCGGATTATCGAGGGGCAAGGTGAGTTCTTGCCGGGCGAGCAAAGGCAGCGCCGCGATCATGCCCGCCAATGGCGGATGCGTCGTAGCCAGGCGGAAGTCGCCGGTGCGTAGATAGCTATAGCCGGCCGTCAGATGGTATTGCTCGTCGAACGAGGCGGACTTCTCCAGCGATGCGAGCGCGGCCTGCGCCACAAAGAGCGCCAGCAGTGCAACGAAGGCCACCCATTCCAAGGCGCGCTTTTTCATAATCTGTGCGTTGCTCAATTGGTTTCTCACCTTAGCACACGCAGATCCCCGTCGCGTCGCGTGATGCGGCGGGCGTCCATCTCCTCCAGCACCGCCTGCGCATACTTGCGGCTGGTCTGAAATAGGTCACGCGTCTCGGCCAAGGTGATGGTTCCCTTTTCCTGCAAATGCGCGCGCACGCGTGCGATCATGAAATCATAGTCCTCAGTGCGCAACAACACGTCGCCGCTTACCCGCACAAGCTGGCCCCGCTCCAACATCATCGCCAAAAGTTCTGGTTCATCACCGAGCATCCGCAAAGAATCTTGCTGATTCGGCGGCACAAAGGGCGCGCCGGCGAATTCAGCGAGGAGCGCATCCACCATCGCCTGTTGATGCAGCGTGGGTTGCACCACGAACCCAGCGCGCCAGACGAACGTGTCGTCAGCCATAACCTGGCCGGCGCCCTGCGCTTGCGCCACGGCCGCGTTAAATAAGCGTACAGAAAGCTGGCTGTTCGGCGTCATCGCCTGCAGCCGGCTGCGCACCTCGCCGCGCGGCATGCCCCGCCGCAGCGGCGCCTGCCGATGATAGTCATCCAGAACATGCTGGAAGGCAGCCAGGAGCGCTTCCCACATTTCCAACGCCAGCAAAATACCTTCGCCATTCTCAAGCGTCAGTTCCTTGAGCGCCCCCGTGGCGCGCAGCTCAGCCAGCGCGCCTTGTGCCTCACTCGGTTCCAAGTCGCTCTGGCGCACGAGTTCAGCCGCCGTCACGAAAGGCTGCCGCGCGAGGGCGTGCAGAAGCACCGCGTCGGGTGTGCCTCTGCTCAAGGTGTGCAGACGGGCGATCACCGCCGGATCGAAGCGTCGCCAGCGCCGCCGCGGTTGCGCGCTCAGCACCTGTCCGCCGCCCAGCGTGGCGCTGGGGCTCGGTTGGCGCAGGATAAAGCGATCCCCAGCCACCACCACCACGGGGCGATCAAGGCGCAGTTGCAGCCACCCTTCTTGGCCGGGATCGATTTGCTCGGCGCCCAGGACACGCGCGTAAGCGGGGACTTCGGCGGCGCCGGTGAACAGGTCAACCCGCTGGTTGTGAGCCAGGGCCTTGGGCGCATCGGCCAGCAAGCGGAAGCGAACATCGACCAACGTCGTCGCTTGCAGGGCTGCGGGCAATGCGATTACATCGCCGCGGTGGACTTCGTCGACGCCCACACCGCTCAGGTTGATCGCCAATCGGCTGCCCGGTTCGCCGGTCCAGACCTGCTGCTTGTGTGTCTGCAGCCCGCGGATGCGCGCCGGTCGACCCTGCGGCAGCACCTCCACCGCATCCCCGACGCGAAACTGTCCATCGCTCAGGGTGCCGGTGACCACGGTGCCAAGACCGGTCAAACTAAAGACCCGATCCACCGGCAGACGCGGCCGTGCGCGATTCCGTCGCGGCGGTAACTTGACCAGCAGATGCGCCAAAACCCGGCGCAGATCCACCAACCCCGCGCCGTTAGCCGCGCTGACGCGTACGACCGGGGCGCCAGTCAAAACTGTGGATTCCAGCAATTCGTGGATGTCCAATTCGACAAGATCGAGCCATTCCGGGTCATCGATCAGATCGATCTTGGTCAGAACAACCACCGCCGATGGCACAGCCAGCAGATCGAGGATGGCCAGATGCTCACGCGTCTGCGGCATGACGCCTTCATCGGCGGCAATCACGAGCATGGCGGCGTCGATGCCGCCCACCCCAGCCAACATATTCTTAATAAAGTCAATGTGGCCAGGCACATCGACAATCCCAACGCTTTCGGCGCGACCATCGGGCATAGCCAATTCGATCCAGGCAAAGCCCAGATCAATCGTCATGCCACGCGCCTTTTCTTCTTGCAGACGGTCAGGATCGATGCCACTGAGCGCACGCACAAGCGCGGATTTGCCGTGGTCAACATGCCCGGCGGTGCCGATTACACGCATAAGTGTGAGAGGGTGAGAAGGCGAGGGGGTGAAGGGTCAATTGTGTCACCCGTTCACCCCCTCCCCCTCTCATTTTTGTCCATTGCCCGGCGCTGGTGGCTCGCCAGTCATAATGCCGGCCGTGCGGCGTTGCGCGCTTTGGCTGGCGAAGAGTTCGGCATTGCGTCGTTGGCGCTGCCATGCATCTTCCATCGCGCGCACCTTTTCGTCGCGATCACGCATCGTCTTCTGCATGCCTTCCAACCAGGAGTTAGACATGGTGAGGAAATAGTTTCCGTACGACTCCTGCAACTTCCAAACCTGGTCGACCAGCGACTCGAGCATTTTCAGGTCGTGCTGCAAAGACGGGAAGCGTTCGACCACCTCGCGGTTGTATTTGTCTTGCTCCGACCACAGATGTTCCTGGCGCAGTTCGATCTTGCGCCGCTTCTTTTCATAGTCTTCGCGGAACTCGTCCATTTCCCGACGGATGCGTTCTTCGGCAAGCCGCTGCAGTTCCGTCACTTGCCCCTGTTCACGCAGAATCAGGTCCTTGAATTCCTGCATCTCATTGACGGCACGACGGGCAACCTCAATCTGCTGGCTAAAATTCTGCACCCGCTCGTACGCTTGCGACACCAGCGATTTCTGTTCCTCGATCGTCTCCTGCCAGCGCGTCAACACCTGCTCGCGGTCGACCACCATGACCCGCGTCTTTTCCATGAACTTCACCTGCTCGTCGCGCAACTGGTCGATTTGCGGCGGCAGCTTCTCAATTTCCAAACCGGTTTTGCGGATCGTTTCGTCCAGCAGTGGAATGCGCCCCGCAATCGCTTCGGCGCGCTTGAATAGTTCCACCGTCTCTTGCTGTAACTGGGCAATGCGCTTGGTGTCGCTCGTGCGCTGCTCAACCAGGAAGGGAATCTGGCGTGTTCGTTCTTCGATTTCTTTGGAGAGACCGCCGATCTGGTTGCGCACACCCATGATCAACTCGCTGAGACGTTCATCTTCGACGACACGAATCTGAATCGTTTCTTCGAGGCGGGCAATGCGGGGTAGTTCACGGCGCACCTCGCTGATTTCGCGGCTCAACATTTCGCGGTCGCCCATGCGCGCGCGTTCGAGTTCGCGCTGGCCAGAGACGCGCTCGTCGTAAGCCCGTTCGACCAGCGCCACCACTTCGGTCTTGGTGTTCTGAATCGACTGCTCGATCTGGTTGAAGCGCGTCAACTGCGCCTGGGTATTGGCCAACCGACCTTCTAGATCTTGCAGGCGCCGCGCCTGCTCGATGATATCCGCCGACTGCGCCTCAATGCGCTGCTGCAGGCGAGCAATCTCCGCGCGATCGCGCCGATGCTCTTCGTCAAGCCAGGTTACCATCTGCGCGAGTTGTGTCAGATCCATCGATGATCCCTCCAGGTGGATAGCGGCTGGCAAACCCGAACGTGCCCGTCGTTACCCTACAGTTCGGTAACGAATTATATCACTGTCGCGGACCAGGTTCAAAGACGTGGCGACGATTGACGACCTACCTCCGTCGATTGACTGTTTGCGTTGCGCCGCTTCCTCTGCGTTTTGACCGAAGCGAATACAGACTGCTACAATGGCGCAACTTATGGTCATGCTCGTGCGGTAAGCCGCGGCTTACCCTTCCCTCCCCTGCGGGATTGTCCGTTGAGGGCCTTTATGCGCATTGGCGTCGATGCCCGGCTGATGTACCACCAACCAGCCGGTATCAGCCGGTATACCTGGCATTTGCTGCAAGCCTTGGCCGAACTCGACAAAGACGACGAGTTTATCGTTTTTCAGCACCGCAAACACCAGACGCCGCTGGTTAATCAACCAAATTTCCGTCGGGCCACGCTCTTTGCGCCCGCACATCACCGCCTGGAACAAGTTGTCTTGGCGGCTGAACTCCTGCGCTTCCCGCTGGACCTGCTGCACAGCACCGATTTCATCCCGCCCTTGAATTCACCCTACAAGTCCGTGATCACCGTGCATGACCTGGCCTTTCTGCACTATCCCCATTTTCTGACGACGGAAAGCGCGGCCTATTATGGCCTGATCGACCGCGCCGTCGTGCGCGCCGACCATATCATCGTGCCCAGCGAGCACACCAGACAGGATCTGATCGGCCAGATGGGGGTGGCGACGGACAAGGTGAGCGTGATCTATGAAGCCGCCAACCCCGGCTTTGGCCCGCTGCCAGTCGAAGAAACGCGGCGCGCCGTCACGGCCAAATTCCAAATCCCGCAGACCTATGTCCTCTTCGTCGGCACGATTGAGCCACGCAAAAACGTCGCCGGGCTCCTGCATGCCTTTGCCTGCTTGCGCGACAAATACGGGCTACGCGACGACGTCGGTCTTGTGATCGCCGGCGGCAAGGGCTGGCTCTATGACGAGACGATCGAGACAGTCAAGACGCTGGGTCTGGAACGCTGTACGTTTTTCTTGGGCCGTGTGGCCGATGAAGATCTCCATTGCTTGTATGTCGGCGCGCGTTGCCACATTCACCCGGCCTATTATGAGGGATTTGGCCTGCCCCCGCTGGAAGCGATGGCTTGTGGCACACCCACCATCGTCAGCGATGTAAGCAGTCTGCCGGAGGTAGTCGGCGATGCGGCGATCCTCGTCAACCCGCGTGACACCGAAGAAATCGCCGTTGCCATACATCGCTTGCTCACAGATGACGATCTCCACGCCGAACTGCGTGAAAAAGGCTTCCAGCGCGCGCGAACCTTTAGCTGGGAAAAGGCAGCCCAGCGCACGCTTGACATCTACCGCAAAGTCGTTGCCGCGCGGAAAGCGCCTGCCGCGCGTGCCCCGGCACGCACCAACGAGACACAATCCGAAGTGTGACAGGTCGATTGGATGATTGGGTGACTGGATGAACATCCTGTTTCTGACGCCGCAACTGCCCTATCCGCCGCGCCAGGGCACCACGATCCGCAACTACAACCTGATCAAACAACTGGCACAGCGCCATACGATTGATCTGCTGACTTTTTTGGCGCCGGGCGAGGAACTGACCGCCGCCAACCCACTGCACCAGATCTGTCGCCGCGTGGCCGGCGTTCCTCAGCCTATGCGCTCGACCGCACAGCGTGCCCGCGACACGCTCTTTTCCGCGTACCCGGATATGGGGCTGCGCTTGGAAAGCCCAGCCATGCGCCAACAAGTGGCCGCGTGGAGCGCAGACACGGACTATGCACTCGTTCAGGTCGAAGGGATCGAACTGGCGCAATACGGAATGCCGGTGGCCAGCCACAAGGCCGGCCGGCAACCGGCACTGATCTTTGACGATCACAACTGCGAGTATCTCCTCCAACAGCGCAGCGCCCTGACCGACCTGAAACGCCTGCGGCGCTGGGTGGCAGCCGGGTACAGCCTCGTGCAGTGGCAGAAGTTACGCCGGTATGAAGCGAACATCCTGCGTCATGCCGACGCTACCGCCACGGTCAGCCCAGCCGACAGGGCCGCGTTGCTGGCGCTGGCGCCGGGCGTGGACATCCAGGTCATCTCGAATGGGATCGACTTGGATCTGTACCAGCCGCGCCACACCCCGATTGACACCCAGACGCCCAGCCTGGTCTTCACGGGCAAGATGGATTATCGGCCCAATATCGACGCTGCCCTGTGGTTTGGGCGCGCCGTGTGGCCCCTCGTGCTGGCGCAGGAACCCCAGGCGCGCTTCCAAATCGTCGGCATGAACCCGCACCCGCGGCTCGATGAACTGCGCACCCAGCCTACCATCGAGATTACGGGTGCGGTCGACGACACCCGCCCGTTTATTCATGCGGCCCTGGCCTATGTCATTCCAATGCGCGTGGGGGGTGGCACGCGCTTCAAAGCCCTCGAAGCGATGGCATGCGGCAAAGCGATCGTGAGCACGACACTTGGCGTCGAAGGCATTCCCGTGCACAATGACCAGGAAATGTTGATTGCCGACACGCCAGTAACATTTGCCCAAGCCGTTTTACGCCTGATCGCCGACGCCCGGACGGACGGCGCCCTACAGCGTCGCCTCGGCGCCAATGCACGCCGATTTGTCGAGTCCACCTATAGTTGGGACGCTATCGTGCCCCGGTTTGACCAGATGTACGAAAAGGTCGTTCACCCCCCTCCGGGGCATAATCAACCATAAAAATGTCTCTATGTACTTTGTGTTCTTTGTGTTCTTTGTGTTCTTTGTGGCAAAGCATTTTCGCATTAGAAAGGAGCCTCCCATGTCCGCTCCCATCGCGCTGCGTGTCGGCTATATCGGAACCGGTTGGACCGACACCGTGCAGATCCCAACGTTTCGCCTGGCCGGCCTGGCGCCGCAGGCCATTGCCTCCGGTAACCCTGCCCGCGCGCAAGCGGTGGCGCAGAAGTACGCCATCGCACAGGTCTACACAACCTGGCAGGAGCTGATAACCAGCGACGAGATTGACCTCGTCAGTATCTGCACGCCACCCCATTTGCACAAGGAGATTGCCGTCGCTGCCCTGCAAGCAGGCAAACACGTGATCTGCGAGAAGCCCACAGCGCTCAATGTCGGCGAGGCGGAAGCGATGCTCGCCGCCGCGCAAGCAGCACCTGGCCAACTGGCGATCGTCGACCATGAACTGCGCTTCCACCCCCAGCGCTTGCATATGCGCCAGCTAATCAAAGAGGGGTATGTCGGCAGCGTCCTCCACGCCCACTTTGACCGGCTGGGCAGTGAACGCCTGAACCCGGCGGCGCCCTGGACCTGGTGGAGCGACGCCGACCGTGGCGGTGGCATGCTGGGCGGCGTCGGCAGTCACCTGATTGACCTGGCACGCTGGATGGTCGGGCGGATCGAATCGCTGACGGCACAACTCCAGATCGGCCATCTATTTCGCACCGATCCCCAGACCGGCGCCGAACGCCCTGTCACCGCCGACGACCATGCCCATATCCTGCTGCGCTTCGCCAACGGTGCGCATGGCGCTGTCACAGTCAGCGGATTGACACCCGGTGGCTATGGCATGTCGATCCTTGTGGTGGGGACGCGCGGTGCATTAAAGCTGGACTATCAAGACCAACTGTGGGGCATGCAGGGTGATCGGTATCCGAGCGGCGAATGGGAGCCAATCCGGGCGCGTCACGCACCGGCCAACCTCTCCGAGCTGCCAAATCAACGTCCATTTGCCGTGGGAACCCTCTACCTGGCCCAGATGCTGGCCATGTCGCTGCCGATGGGTGAGGTGCTGCTCGATGATGCTGCCAGCTTCTACGATGGCCTGGTCGTGCAGCGTGCGCTAGACAGCGCGCGCCGCAGCCACCATCGTGGCACTTGGGAAAGCCTTTGACAAATCCAGAAGGATCGACCATAATGGGATAGTTCTTGAAGTCTATTCTGTTCCCCAGTTTTCACAATCACAGGAGATCCCTATGAAGCGAACTCTCCGCGCGGCGACCCTACTGGGTCTATTGGCAATTGGGCTGCTCGTGCTGGCAGGCTGTGCGCCACCGCCTCCTCCAGCCGCTGCGCCCGCCGCACCGGCCGCGCCCGCAGCCAGTGACGCCAGTGCGCCGGCTGACGCTCCAGAAAGCGCAGACGCAAGCGCGACGGCCAGCACCGAACTCAACGTGCTGTGCACGCCGCAAGTCCAGTGGTGCGAAGGCATGAAGGCTGAGTTCGAGAAAGCCAACCCAGACATCACCGTGAATTTCGTGCGCATGTCGAGTGGTGAGGCTTTGGCCCGCATGCGCGCCGAAAAGGACAACCCGCAGTTTGACATCTGGTGGGGCGGCCCCGTGGATGGGTTTGTTGCGGCTGCCGCCGACGGCTTGCTCGATCCGTACGACTCGCCCAATCTGGCGAATCTGCGCGACCAGAAGCTGTTCAGGGCGCCCGACAACAGTTGGGCCGGCGTCTATGTCGGCACGTTGGGCTTTGCCACCAACACGAACTGGCTTGCCGACAATCCCGGCGTGGAAGCGCCCAAAAGTTGGGCAGATCTGCTAAAGCCGGAGTTCAAGGGCCAGATCATGGTGGCGCATCCGTCCAGTTCGGGAACCTCCTATACCGCCATCTGCACGATCCTGCAGTTGATGGGTGAGGAAAAGGGTTGGGAGTTCATCAACCAATATGCCGGTCAGGTGAGCCAATTCACCAAGAGCGGCGCGGCGCCAGCCAAGTTCGTTGGCCAAGGCGAGGCGGGGGTAGGCATCGTCTTCTCCCACGACATCGTGGCCGAAGTCGAGAAGGGATCCCCCATGGAACTTACCTTCCCGTCCGAAGGCACCGGCTATGAGATCGGTGGCGTCGGCATCATCAAGGGCGCCAAGCACCCGGATACCGCCAAGCAGTGGTTTGATTGGTCGCTTGAGCCGGCAACCCAGGAACTCGGTCCGAAGTACGAGGCATTCCAGGCCCCCACCGTCACCGGCGCCAAGGCTTCCCGCCCCGAACTGCTGGACGTAAAAATGATCGACTATGACTTCAATTACTGTGGCACAAACAAGACAGCATTCGTTGAAAAGTTCACCAACGAAGTTGCTGCGGCAGACAAGTTGAAGGAGTAAGGCAGATGGGATGTGGGATGTCGGAGGTATACCCCGCATCCCCCATCCTCCATGCTGTTTATGGCCACAGCCTCCTCCCCACGTTCTTCGCTCTGGCGGCGCTGGCAAGAGATCCGCCTAATCGGCCAGGACCCCGTCCTGGCCCTGGGCGTGATCGCGGTTACCACCTTTGTGTTCCTCTTTGTCGCCTTGCCGCTGATCCGCGTGATTGCCCAAGGCTTCGTCGACCCGCAGACGGGCCAGATTGACCTCAAGTATTTCGCCCAATTCTTCGAACCCTACTACGCCCCGCATCTCTGGCGGATGTTGTGGAACACCCTGGTGATGGGGGTAGGTTCGGCCACGGGGGGAACGGTACTGGGATTCATTTTTGCCTATGCCCTCGTGCGCTGCAGCATGCCATTGGCTCGCACAATCCACGTTGTGGCACTCCTGCCCACGATTTCACCGCCCTTCGCGATTGCGATTGCGACCATCTTGCTCTTTGGGCGCAATGGGCTGATCACACGGCAGATCCTCGGCATCCGCCCGGGGCCAAACACTTTTGACATCTACGGACTGGATGGCCTGATCTTCGTTCAGATCATCACCTTTTTCCCCGTCGCCTATCTGATCATTCGCGCCATGCTGGAACGGATCGACGCCTCGATGGAAGAAGCGGCGCTCAGCTTAGGCGCCAGCAAGTTCCACATTTTTCGCACGGTTACGTTGCCGTTGCTGGCGCCGGGGTTGGCGGCTTCCTTCCTCCTGCTCTTTGTCGAATCGCTGGCTGACCTGGGCAACCCATTGCTCTTGGGTGGCAATGACACCGTGCTGGCGACCGAAATCTATCTGTCGGTCGCCGGCGAATACAACCAACAGAAAGCCGCCGCCCTGTCGTTTGTGCTTCTCGTGCCTACACTCGCGGTGTTTTTGCTCCAGCGCTACTATATCGGGCGCCGCTCCTACATTGCCGTGACCGGCAAACCGACCACGGGACGCATCTTTGTCAAAGAGCCGGCGATTCGTTGGACCTTCATCAGCCTCACGCTGCTGACGTTGGGACTGGTGCTACTGCTCTATGGGTCGATCTTGGCCGGCTCCTTTACCAAGCTATGGGGTATCGATAACACGATCTATTTCGGCAATTACGTTACCGCCTTTACACGCGGGCTCAACCCAATTCTGGCGACGACCTTTCTCTCGGCCGTCGCCACGCCAATCGCCGGTCTGATCGGCATGGTCATCGCCTTTCTCGTGGTGCGTCGCGTCTTCCTGGGCAAACAGACGCTTGACTTTGTCTCAAATTTGGGCGGCGCCGTTCCCGGCACCATTCTGGGCATTGGCTATATTATCGTCTTCATCCAGGCGCCCTGGTTTGCCGTCATCTTGGTCTATGCACTCCTGGCCGGTTATCTGGCCTCGCGCACCACCTCACGCTGGTGGCTGCAACTTGCCCTGGTGGCGGGCGCCGGCGCAGCCGGCTACTACTTCAACTGGCTCCCCTATCTCTTTGGGCTAACCGAAGATGGCTGGCGCTATCTATTGGCCATAGGATTCCTGCTCTTGGCCGCTGGCGGCGCCGCTGTTGCTCAGCCAGGCAAGCGGCGCGCCGTTGCGATCTTATTTGGCCTGATGGCGCTGTGGCTCATCGTGTACAATCTCAGCCCGCAAGTAACCCAGCCCCTCGGACGCTGGGGACGGACGCTGCCGGGCATCGAGCTGCCAAAGTTAATTGCGCGGCTAGTTTCGTTTATAGAGGTCTTCACCCGGCCAACGATGGCGATTCTCGGCTACACGTTTCTGACGATGGCCATTTTCGCCGTGATGCAAGTGCGCAGTGGTTTTCGCTTCGTGGTCGGCTTTGTAGCGACGGCATTGTGCGGATCGCTGGTCTTTTTCGGTCAGCCGCTGGCATTGGTGGGTACGCCCTACATCATCATTGCCGCCTTTGCCGTGCGCAGTCTGCCCGCCTCCGTGCGCGCCGGTGTGGCCTCCCTGCAACAGATCGACCCTTCGATCGAGGAGGCGTCGACCATCCTCGGCGGTGATGCGCAGTATACCTTCCGCAATGTGACGCTGCCGCTCATCTTGCCCGCCTTCTTTGCCGGCCTGGTCTTTGCCTTTGCCCGTCACATGACGAGCCTCTCGGCCGTCATCTTTCTGACCACGGCCCAATGGCCAATCCTTACCGTGTGGATTTTGAGCGAAGTAGAACAAGGTGGGATGAGCATAGCCGCCGCCTATTCAATTATTCTGATCTCAATCGTGCTCGCCGCCATCGGCATCATGGCCTGGTGGCTGCGCCATGCCTACGGCGCACGACAAGATGTGGATCTGACGGCCGGCGGTGGTGGATAAGCGGAAGTGGACAACAAGATAAGGAAAGACGCGTGTTCCTCAAACTAAGAAATATCAGCAAGCATTTTCCCAGTCGCGACGGCAGCGGCGATGTACGCGCCGTGGACGATGTGACCATTGACATTGTGCGCGGCCAGTTCGTCACCCTGCTGGGGCCCTCCGGTTGTGGCAAGACGACTACCCTGCGCCTGATCGCCGGCTTCGAATTCCCGACCCACGGCGAAATGGTCCTCGATGGCAAAGATATCAACGAATTGCCACCCAACCAGCGCGATATGGCGATGGTCTTTCAGAGCTATGCGATCTTCCCGCACCTGAACGTCTTCGAGAACATCGCCTACGGCCTCAAGATCAAAAAGCTCAGCAGTCAAGAGATCAAGCGCAAGGTGGCCGGCGTACTGGACCTGACGGAGTTGCAGGGGCTGGAAAATCGCGCCCCCAACCAACTCAGCGGCGGCCAACAGCAGCGCGTCGCATTGGCGCGCGCCCTCGTCATGGAGCCAAAGGTATTGCTCTTCGACGAACCGCTGAGCAATCTGGACGCTAAGCTGCGCGTGTTGATGCGTAGTGAGATTCGCCGCATCCAACAGGAGCTTGGCATCACCAGCGTCTATGTCACCCACGACCAGGATGAGGCGATGGTGCTCTCGGACAGCATCGTGGTGATGAACAAGGGTCGCGTCCAACAGGTCGGCAGTGCCGTGGAAATCTACCGGCGGCCCCGCAATCGCTTTGTGGCCGACTTCATCGGCCGCGCCAATTTTTTGCCTGTGGACATTGTCGAGCATAGCGCCGCCGGCTGGACCGTGAACCTGTTTGACACCGTCATCACGGTGCCGGCGGCCGCCGACCCGGCGCTCGGCGCCGGCCAGCGCTCCCTACTGATGGTGCGGCCCGAGTCGTTACGCCTGACGCCAACGCCCCCATCCACGGGTACGATACTCGCCGGCGTCATCAAGCGCACCTCCTACCTAGGCAGCCTGGCCGAATACGAAGTGGAAACCCACGGCCAACGCATCGTCGTCGTACGCCACGATCCAAGCGAGACCGACCTCTACGCCGTGGGCGCCACCGTCTATGCCCACCTGCTCCCCGAGAATATCTACATCCTGCCGGAAGAGTAGCGTGTATCGCCCATCCGATGAAAGCTCGTCAGGCGATTTCAGCGCACTGGCTCCATCTGCACCGTAAAGTGACGCAACACAGGCGCCTGCCACGTGATGCGATAGCCCGGCAATTCCTCGCGCTGGGCGTGAACGGCAAGCAGCACCTCGGCCAGGTAGTCCACATGGCTCTGTGTGTAGACCCGCCGCGGGAAGGCCAGGCGAACCAACTCCATGGTTGCCGGTTTTTCGCTCCCGTCCGGCTGGCGGCCAAACATGATCGAACCAATTTCCACACCGCGCACGCCGCCCAGCAAGTACAACGCATTGTTCAACGACCACGCCGGATAGTGATCGGCTGGGATGTGCGGCAGCATCGCGCGGGCATCGATGTAGACGGCATGACCGCCCGTGGGCAAGACGATCGGCACGCCGGCACTGGTGAGTTTGTCGCCCAGATAGGCAATCGAACGAATGCGATAGCGCAGATAGTGTTCGTCAAGCGCCTCATACAGACCCAGCGCCACCGCCTCCAGGTCATAGCCGGCCATGCCACCGTAGGTGGGAAACCCCTCGGTCAGGATCTCGAGAGTTCGACAGCGCATGGCCAGGTCATCGTCATTCACGGCCAAAAAGCCACCGATGTTGGCCATGCCATCTTTCTTGGCACTCATAGTACAGCCGTCGGCATAACTGAACAGTTCACGCGCGATGTCGATGGGCGCCTTGTCGGCGTAGCCATCCTCGCGCAGTTTGACAAACCAACTATTCTCCGCAAAACGGCAGGCGTCGATGATAAACGGGATACCGTGCCGGCGCGCAATCGCGCTGACCCCGCGCACATTCGCCATGCTGACCGGTTGCCCACCGCCGGAGTTATTGGTGACCGTCAGCATGATGCACGGAATGCGCTCACGACCGATCTCGTCAATCGCCTGCTCCAGCGCCGCCAAATCCATGTTGCCCTTGAATGGGTGAATCAGGCGCGGCTGGCGCCCCTCGGCGATCACCAGGTCGCGCGCCTCAGCGCCTGTGTACTCCACATGGGCGCGCGTCGTATCGAAATGGGTGTTGTTGAGCACCACGTCGCCGCGCCGGCAGATCGTCGTGAAGAGCACGTGTTCGGCAGCACGTCCCTGGTGGGTGGGAATGACGTGTTTGAAGCCCGTGATGTCTTTGACCGCCGCCTCAAAGCGATAGAACGAAGCGGCGCCGGCGTATGACTCATCGCTGGCAATCATGCCCGCCCACTGGCGCGAGGACATCGCCCCCGTCCCGCTGTCGGTCAGCAGGTCGATCAACACGTCGTCGGCGCGCAGCAAAAACGGGTTGTAGCCGGCGCGCTGCAAGGCTGCCTCGCGCTCGGCCATGGTGGTGAAATGGATCGGTTCGACGGAACGGACACGGAATGGTTCGATAATGGTTTTGGGATGCAGTTCTTGCATAGGTAGATGGAAATCCAGGGTAAAATGAGGTTGATTGATTCGCGCATAAAATAGTGATTGTAAGTATACCGCCACACCATTCGGTACGCCATAGGAGACACTGCCTGCAGGGACTATGGATACAGCCCTTTTCGACTATTCCCTACCCCCTGAGTTCATTGCCCAACAACCGGCGGAACCGCGTGACAGCAGCCGCCTGCTGGTGCTTCACCGCGCCGATGGTCGCATCGAACATCGCGCGTTCGGGGATATCGCCGAGTATCTCCAGCCCGGCGACCTGCTGGTGGCCAACAACAGCCGCGTGATTCCGGCGCGGCTGCACGGCCATAAGCCCACCGGCGGCGCGGTCGAGGTATTTCTGCTGCGCCAACTGGACGACGACGGCCGTGAATGGGAATGCATGGTGCGCGGTCGCGGGCTGGAGGTGGGGTCAGTAGTCGACCTGGCCCAGGATGTGCAGGCAACCGTCACCGTGGTCACCGCCGCCGGGTTGCGCCACGTCCAGTTCTCCACGCCGATCCGCGCCTGCCTCGATGATCTCGGCGAAGTGCCGCTCCCGCCTTATATCACCGGCTACACGGGAGATCGCGAACGCTATCAGACCATCTACAGCCGGCCGGAAGGCAGCGTGGCCGCGCCCACGGCGGGTCTCCACTTTACTCCTGAACTGCTGATCCACCTGCGTGAGCGCGGCGTGCAATTTGAGTTGGCAACCCTGCACGTCGGTCTGGACACCTTCAAGCCAGTGGCCAGCGACCGCGTCGAGGACCACGTGATCCACACCGAGTGGGCCGAACTCAGCGCGGTCACGGCGCGCCGCATCAACGACACGACGTTGGCCGGCCAGCGCGTCGTCGCCATAGGCACCACTGCGGTGCGCACATTGGAATGGGCAGCCACGGGCGCGCAGGGTCTTGATCCCTACGATGGCGCGGCCTGCCCCTGGCAGCGCGTGGCCGCCTTTGCCGGCGACGTGAACCTCTTCATTTATCCGGGGTATCGTTACCGGGCCGTCGATGCACTGGTCACCAACTTTCACCTGCCCCGATCCAGCCTGCTCATGCTGGTCAGCGCGTTCGTGGGGCAAAGCCACCCGGACGATCCTGACGCCGGGCGTCGCCTGCTCCTCGACGCCTATGCGACAGCCAAACGCGAAGGCTATCGCTTCTTCAGTTTTGGCGACGCCATGTTGATCATGTAAGCGAGCTACCTTCTTACTGCGGGCAGATGCATTTTGTATGGTAGCGGCAGGTCGCGCCAGAAACCCGCCGCCATCTGGTACCCACCGACCACCTGGGGCGGGCCAACGATCGGTTCTCCAATCGTGCCCACCAACACAAGGTTAACGCCATCGGTGACGGTCTGGCCACCGCCGGCGATCACGCTACGCGCCAATATAGGTTCTGGGGCGGCGCTGGCGGTCACAAAGGTAAGACACAGCAGCATGACAGCGGCTACCTGTGCGCAACGCTTGGCGTTCATACGAAGTCCCCCCCCCTCTTTAGTATGAGCTGTCCAGCGTCAGGTGCACGCCGAAAATCGTCACCGTGCCATTGACGTTGGCCATATTGATCAGGAATTGAAGATTGGTCAGCATGTTCGTCGTCGACAACTCTTCGGGTGAAACGGGCGAGATTGTGAAGCTCGAATACACGGTGGCGGCGCGATCGGCGGTGTCGTCGACGAAAACTTTTGTGGCTCCCGTGCTCAAGTTGCGGCCAAGTAGCCAAGTGTGGATGATCTGGCTATTGGGGGCATCGGTTGTATAGTAGATCGTGGCCGACTTCAGTTGAAAGGTTCGCCCATAGGGACGCTCAATCTGGACCGGGAGCTCTGCATAGACAGTGCCAACGGCGAGGGCCTGAATTTTGGCTTCGCCGTAGGCGCTGTAGTCTACACGCCCGACAGCAACACTGGCCGAATTGATCACCATGCTGTTGGCTGGGATCCAGACCTCCGTATCGGGACCCGCATATCCCTCGTCAGAATAGGTCACGTCGCCGTTATACAGCCCATATAGACCATTGCCTGCCGCGTTCAAATAGAGGGCTCGCCCACCGGAATTTGTGATAGTCAAGGCATAGTCCGTAGCAGAAGCCGTGGTTGCCAGCACCGACGCCCCGCCCACCAGCCCAAGCGCATAGGGCACGGCATGCAACATCTGGCGCGGCAGCACCGTGGCGCCCACGACACTCTCCAGATACAGTTGTTGACGAAAAACATCAAGATCCAACGGCGCCGTTTCGCCCAAGACCGCCTGAAAGAGACCGTGGCTGACCACAACGCCGGCATGCACCTCGTCGCCCCAAACCTGCGTGCCCGCCGCCAGGTCATCGAACAGACGGAAGGTCATATCAAAGGCGCCGTCCAACGGCTGGGCACTGGCGTCCGTCAAATAGCCCTGATAGTTTATCTGGGCAGCCGTCAGCGCAGCGGGGGCGTGCACGCCAGCGGCGCTGACTAACTCCTCGGGCGCCGCTGCAACCGGCGCCACCGTCTCCAGCGGCGGAACCGGTGTTACATCATCGATGCCGGGGCTTTCACCAGATTGCTGGAGCGGTCCAGCCACCACGGTCGACGTGGCCCACAGCAGCACTACGATCAGAAGCAAGAACCAACCTGCCTTGCCAATCCGATTGCTCCACATGACTTTGCTCCTTTCATCTTGTATAAAAATTCACAATTACACAGGCACCCCAATTGTCGCGCCGAAAGCGCGAATCTCATCCAGCCAATATTGGTCTGTCCCGGTAAAGCGGTGACATCTGTCCCTTTCGCCGTACGGATTGGGCATGCTACACTCAAAGATAGCCAATTCCTACCAAGCCCAATGTCAGTGCCAATGTCAGTGCCAACATCCCGCATCAATGGCGATGCACTTGTGGTATAATTTGATTGTGCCGTTACCTCTTTTCGGCTGATAGCCTCTTTGCTCAAAGGAGAGCAACATGATTCGAGGCACCGTACTGATCGATCGCGAACGCTGCAAGGGCTGCGAACTGTGCGTAAATGCCTGTCCGCACCACCTGCTGCATCTCTCCCCCCAATTGAACATGCGTGGCTACCATCCTGCTGAGTTGGATGACGCTGCGGCTGATTGCACCGGCTGCGCACTGTGCGCGTTGGTTTGCCCCGACGTCGTACTCACTATCTATCGCGAACCGGCGCGTCTGCGCCGGGCGGCTTGACCGCGGAGGCGTCCAATGACCAGAGAACTTTGGAACGGCAACGAGGCGTTGGCCGAAGCGGCCATCCGCGCTGGCGCCGAAGCTTTTTTTGGCTATCCCATCACCCCGCAAACTGAATTGCTTGAGTACATGGCACGCCGTATGCCAGAGTTAGGGCGCACCTTTCTGCAAGCCGAAAGCGAAATCGGGGCAATCAACATGGTCTACGGCGCAGCCTGCGCCGGTATGCGTGCCATGAGTTCGTCGTCGTCGCCCGGCATCAGCCTGATGCAGGAAGGGCTCAGCTATATCGCCGGCACAGAGGTGCCCTGTGTGCTCGTCGACATCATGCGCGGGGGACCCGGCTTGGGCAATATCCAGCCAAGCCAAAGCGATTACTTTCAGATCACACGGTCGGCCGGTCACGGTGACTTTCACCCGATCGTGTTAGCGCCCTCGACGATTCAGGAAGCCGTCAACCTGATGTACGTCAGCTTTGACCTGGCTTTTCAATACCGGCACATCGTCATCGTGGCCGGCGATGGCACCTTGGGCCAGATGATGGAGCCCGTCGAACTACCGCCTTTCCAGCCGCTGCCAGCCGAGCGCCCAAGCTGGGCGATCGGGGACCCGGCGCCACACGCACCGCGCATCCTGACCTCGCTCTATCTTGCCGCCGAAAAGCTCGAAGAAACCAACCTGCGCCTGCAAAAAAAGCTGGCTACGATCCAGGCCGCCGAGACACGCTACGAAGCCTATGAAGCCGAAGATGCAGATGTCCTGCTCGTGGCGTTTGGCACGGTCGGGCGCATCGCCAAGTCCGCCGTGCGTATGGCGCGCGCCAGTGGCTTGAAAGTGGGACTCTTTCGCCCGATCTCGCTGTGGCCCTTCCCGAGCCAGGCGCTCCGGGCTGTGGCGAAACGGAGCCGCGCCGTGCTGGTGGTCGAAATGAACGCCGGACAGATGCTGGATGACGTGCGCCTTGCGGTCGGGGAGCGGGCGCCGGTGCGCTTCTTTGGCCGGATGGGCGGTGTCGTCCCCCTGCCCGACGAGATTGTCTACGAGGCGCAGCACTTGACGCGCGTGACCCGCAGTCACAGCAGTCGCGTGTTGGCGAGAAGTCGGCCTCCCGGCTGAGCGGAGAACAGGCCGCGCGCACCAAACGAGGAGAATGCCCATGCTACCCAACCCCACAGCGACCCAAGGCACGAACGGCTTCCACCACAACCCTGTCGATGGGATGGAAGTGGTCTTCCAGCGCCCCGAAGCACTGCGCAATGTCCCCACCCACTATTGCCCCGGCTGCACGCACGGCACGATTCACCGCCTGGTGGCTGAGGTCATCGACGAACTAGGCATCCGCACGCGCACGATTGGCGTAGCGCCGGTCGGCTGCGCCGTCTTTGCCTACCAGTATTTCAACTTGGACGGCTGCGAAGCCGCGCATGGCCGCGCGCCAGCCATGGCGACCGGTCTCAAGCGCGTCCTCCCTGGCCACGTGATCTTCACCTACCAGGGTGACGGCGACCTGGCCTCGATTGGCGGCAATGAGATTCTCCATGCGGCGGCACGCGGCGAAGCCATCACGGTGGTTTTCGTCAACAACGGAGTTTTCGGCATGACGGGAGGGCAGATGGCGCCGACTACGCTCCTGGGACAGTTCACCTCATCATCGCCCAGCGGCCGCCGGGCAGAACTCCACGGCTTTCCCATGCACATCGCGGAAATGCTGGCGCCGCTGCCCGGTGTGGCCTATGCGGCGCGCTGTTCGATGCACGCGCCCGCCGAAATTCGCCGCACCAAGAAAGCTTTGCACCTCGCCTTTGCGGCCCAACTACGCGGCCTGGGGTTGAGCATCGTGGAGATCCTGAGCACCTGCCCAACCAACTGGCGCCTCTCGCCCAACGACGCGTTGACCTACATTCGCGAAAGCGTGTTGCCAGTCTACCCAACTGGGGACTTCAAAATCGCCGAAGGACTCAGAGAATTGGTCTGATCACCATGGAAACTTCGATTATTATCTCAGGCTTTGGTGGACAGGGGGCGCTATTTGCTGGCCAATTGTTGGCACACGCCGCCCTCGGCGAGGGTAAGGAGGTCACGTGGATCCCGTCCTACGGCCCGGAGATGCGCGGTGGCACGGCCCATTGCACAGTTGTCATCGGCGATGAGCCAATTGGGTCACCACTCGTGCGCTCTCCAGACTATGTCATCGCCATGAATTTGCCCTCGGTCGACAAATATGAGCCGTTGGTCAAGCCGGGCGGTGTGCTGATCGCCGATAGCACGATTCTCAGCCGGGCGTTCAGACGCGACGATATTCGGACGCTGGCCATGCCAGCCCATATGCTGGCAGAGCGCTTTGGCGACCAACGACTGGTCAACGTCGCGATGCTAGGCGGCCTGATTGTATTCTGTCACTTACTTTGGCCGGAGACCATCGAGAGCGCCCTGCGCGCCAACCTGCCAGAGCGTCACCAACACCTGCTAGAAGCCAATATCGCCGCCCTCTACGCCGGCGCTGCCTGGGCCGCCGAAGTAACGCTTGAAGCTTGACGCATGAAGCGCGCCGCATTCATCGGCAACTGGCGCAGACGCACACCGGTCAGCGCAAAGACCGCATTGCCGATGGCCGCCGCCACTGGGCCAATCGGCGGCTCGCCCACGCCGCGCGGTTTGCCGTCGCCCGCCTCCAACAACACGACATCGACGGATGGCGCCTCCTTCATTGTCAACAGCGGATAGCGGTCGAAGTTTCCCGGTTCGATCTGCCCGTCCTTGATCGTCACTTCTTCGATCAACGCCGACCCGACACCCCACATGACGTTGCCTTCCACCTGCGCCCGCGCGCCGTCCGGGTTGATCACAAGCCCAGGATCCATCGCCGCCGACACATGGTGCACACGGATCTGCCCCGTCGCGCGATCGACCGAGACTTCGGCGACCATCGCTACCGCAGTGTCGACATCCAGGCAGCAGGCAATGCCCCGTGCGCGTCCTTCCGGCGCCGGCGTATCCCACCGAGCCAATTGAGCTGCCGCCTGCAATACCGCCTTGACGCGCTGTTGGGCAGGGATAGTGTCGTCCAAGTGCTGTATGCGAAACGCCAGCGGGTCGGCCCCGGCGGCGTGCGCCAGCTCGTCGACAAAGGACTCAAGCGCAAAGGTATTGGCCAGCAACCCCAACCCACGCCACCAGCCCGTGCGCACCGGCACTTTGCTACGCCAGGCAATCGTACGCTTATTGGGCACAGCGTAGCGGATGGTGGCGCCCCGATAGGCGCCGAAGTCAGCGCCCAGAAGGGCGCCGGCAACCTCTGGGAAAAAAGAGAAAGCCACATCGCCGCTGGCCTGACGGTGCTCGAAGGCAACGAGCATGCCGGCATCGTCAAGCCGGGCTGATAACTGATGGTGGGTGGCGGGGCGGAAATAGCCGTTGCGCATGTCTTCTACGCGCGTCCACCCCACATGCACAGGCACACCCGCTGCTTGGGAGAGCCGCGCTGCCTCCGTTGCGGCTTCGGTGTTGAGCTTGCGCCCAAAACCGCCGCCAAGATAGGTCGGGATGACCTCGACGATCTCCTCTTTGACGCCCAGCACCTTGGCGACCGACTGGCGCTCAAGACTCGCCGATTGGGTTGAGCACCAGACGCGCACGCGATCTGGCTTGACGTCAGCTAGCGCCGCTTGGGCTTCCAGATGGGCGTGCACGGCAAAGGGTGAGCGGTATTCAGCGCTCAACGAAGTCTGCTCATCCAGCAACTTGCCGGCTTCGCCCTCCGTTTGAATCGGTATCCCTTCACCGTTGCCTACCGTGACGATAGCCTCCAGTTCGGCCTGCTGCCAGGGATAGCCGGCGTCCCATTCCACTTCCATCTGATCGGCAGCGGCTCTGGCTTGGGCGCGCGTGTCAGCCACGACGCCGGCAAAGTCTTTGTCGGTGACAACAGTGTGTACACCGGCCATCGTCGCCGCGTTGCCGGGGCGGACACTCTTGAGGGTGGCGGCAATAGTCGGTGGCCGGACAACCGCGCCATATTTCATACCCTCCAGGCGGGCGTCGTAGCCATAGACAGCCTGACCAGTCAGCTTGGCCACAAAATCGCGTCGCGGCAAAGACTGGCCAATCACTTGAAAGTCACCGGGCGCTTTCAAGGGCGCCGGTTCCTCGGAGACTTCCCACTCACCGGTTTTGGCAGCAACCAGCGGCGCCAGGTCAATGCGCCTGGCAGGATCCTCCACAGCGGCAAAACCGCGCCCAGCAATCACCAGG
>Ga0105047_10000815_pt1 | contig 54446 bp, 65 predicted proteins | sample MAT04_FD_78384 | JGI IMG/M metagenome (GOLD analysis project Ga0105047, IMG submission 78384) | Freshwater microbial communities from Lake Fryxell liftoff mats and glacier meltwater in Antarctica - MAT-04 (megahit assembly) | ecosystem: Environmental > Aquatic > Freshwater > Ice > Liftoff... | reverse complement strand
GGACACCAGCAGGTCGCGCATCAGCTGTGAGCCGAGGTCCTGGAACCGTTCCACGATCTCCTGGCCCTTGTCCGTCAGCGTGATGACCACCTGGCGCCGGTCGGCCGGGTCATCGTGCCGCGCGACGAGGCCCATCTCCGCCAGCCGGTCGATATTGCCGCTGACGGTCGAGAGTCCGACACCCAGGCGACTCGCCAGGGCTGACATGCGAATGCCCGGTGAGCACTGGACAAGGTGCAGCGCCTTGGCCTGCTGCATCGTCACGTCGAGGCTCAGGAACGCGGGCACGTGGACCTGCGCCGTCAGCTCGCGCATCCGGTCGAAGACCAGCACGAGGTCCGCGACGATGGCTTCGTTGGAGACATCGCTCACGGCTGGCCGCACAGCTGGATGGTCGTTCGTCTGAACCGAATACTTCGCATCGGACGAAGGATACCACTGCCATACTTCTGTGCGCTGTCGCGGGCCGGCGGTGGCTGCTACCGTGCAGCGATGCGCCTCGACCTGACCCCCACCGAACGCGTAGCCGTGCGCTGGACGCTCGCTCTGATGCCCGTGGTGGTGACGCTGGCCGCGTTCCTGCTCCTGGCCATCGTGGTCCAGCCGTTCTTCTTCATCCTGGCCATGTTCTTCCTGGCCTGGATCCTGGCGTTCCTGTTGGACCCAATCGTGACCTGGATCGTGCGCCGACTGCCACGTCTGCCCCGGGGCTTGACGGCCGCGCTCGTGTTCTTCGGCCTGACGCTGCTCATCGTCATCGGCCTCATCGCCATCGCGAGCTCGGTGCTGTCGTCGCTCACCAACCTCCTCGGTGACACCACCAGTGTCCCCCAGGCCATCGACCGGCTCATCGGGCCGCTCCAGACCCAGTTGGACTCGATGGGCATCGAGGTGAACCTCACGGCAACGGTCACGGACGCCATCGCGCAGCTCCAGGCGAGCGGCGCTGAACTCCTCCAGCAAGGGCTGGGAGGCGGCGTGATCCTGTTCACCCAAGGCACGGCGATCATCTTCATCGCCATCGTCATGGTCGCCAACAAGGCGCGCTTCCTGCGCTTCGGCCAGCGGCTCATGCCGTCCGGGCGCGAGACGCTGCTGGACGAGGTCACGGTCGCCACCAGCAAGTCGTTCGGTGGCTTCATCCGTGGTCAGTTCGGAATCGCCGGGCTGTACGGCGTCGTCGTCGGCGTCATCGGCTTCGTGTTCGGGGTGCCCTTCGTGGCCCTGGTCGCGGTGCTCACGGCGGCCCTCCAGTCCATTCCCTACTTCGGACAGCTCGTATCCTGGATCCCGCTCTTCGTGACGACACTTGTGTTCGCGCCCAGCGCTATCCTGCCGGTGACCATCGCGCTCATCCTGGGCTTGCTTATCATCCAGAACATCATCTCGCCCAGGGTGCTGAGTTCGGCAGTGGGCCTTAACCCCATCCTGGTGCTCGCGGCTGTGTTCGTCGGCGCCCAGATCGCGGGTGCCATCGGGGGTGTCTTCGGGGTCCCCGTCGCCGCCGTCGGGGCGACGCTGTTCAATGCCTGGCTGGACCAGGTCCGGCCACCCGCCGCCATCGACGTGGCGGCGGCCGCCGACGCCCCGAATGCGTCCGCGGGGCTCTCCGAACTCGCAGCCCCGGACGACCCCGCCGCGTCGGCGACGGAGATCCTGGCGTCTGCACGCGCTGAACTCGTTGTAGCCCAGGAGCGGGTCATCCAGGACGAGCACACGATGGCCGATGCTGTCGCGGCGGAGGCTGCCGAGCGCCGCGACTGAGCACGAAGCTAGTGCATCGGGAACCGGTCGACCCCATGGCGGCGTCCGGTACGGTCATCACCGGCCTGCAACTGGTCCGGTCGTGACGGAGTCCCACCCATGCGACGAGTCCCAGCCGCGTTCGCGGCCGCGTTCCTGACCTGCGTCATGGTCGCCGCGCCGACCATGGCCTGCGGCGGCCTCATCGGCCCCAACGGTGCCGTGAACCTTCTCCGAACGACCACGTTCGTGGGCTATCACGAGGGTATCGAGCACTACGTCACGGCATTCGCCTTCGCGGGTGGTGGTGGCGCGTTCGGCTCCATCACCCCCCTGCCGGGCATCCCGACAGCCGTCGACAAGGGTGGTGACTGGACACTCCAGCGGCTCATCCGCGAGACCGAGCCGCCGTCACCCCAGATCCAGTTCTCGGCGTCGGATGTCGAGCGCGCAGGCGGTGGCGTAGAGATCCTGCTGGAGACGACGATCGACGCGCTGGACATCACGGTGCTCAAGGGCGGTGGCGACGCGGTCGGCGCGTGGGCCGCGGAGCACGGCTTCCGGTTGCCCCCGGATGCTCCCGAGGTGCTTGACTTCTACGCCCAGCGCAGCCCCATCTTCCTGGCTGCCTCCTTCGATGCCGACGCGGCCGCCGAGCGCGGCCAGGGCGTTGGCGACGGCACGCCCGTGCACATCACCATCCCCACGGACAACCCCTGGGTGCCGTTGCGCATCCTGTCCCTGGGCAAGAACGCCGAGGATCGCGTGGATGCGGATGTCTATCTGCTGACGGACCATGCACCCACGCTGCTGCCGGCAGCAACTGGTGTCGGCTTGGTGCTGGACCACACGGCACCCGCCAGCGCATCCCTCCTGGACGACCTCCGATCGGACCGGGGCATGGAGTGGGTGCCCGAGTCAGGCTGGCTGATGAAGGTCCGCGTCGATTCGCGGGCCGCGGACCTGGACTATGACCTGGCAGTCGACGCGACCGGACGGGGCATGGCTTCCCGGGTCGACGCGGGTCTGGACAAGCCCGCCGATGCGGCTCCGGTGCCACCCGCGGAAGGCAGCCTGTGGTTGCTGGGCTTGGTGCTGGTGATCTCGGGTGGTGCGGGTGTCGGCGTCTTGTCGCGCCGGGGCCGCATGGCCACCCCGCCAGACGCCTGACCGACAGCCCCCACGCGTTCGAGACGAGGACCACCTGATGCACCTGCTGCGGGCCCTGTCAGTGCCCATCGCCGTCGGCATGGTGGTCCTCGTCGCGTCTGCGGCGATGCCTGCCGACCGGACGGTGACCATCGGCATCCACTACTCGCGCTTCACGCCGGTCGCCGTCAGCGTGCCAGTGGGAGTGCCGGTCACATTCGTGCTGCGCAACGACGACCCCATCGACCACGAGTGGATCGTGGGCGACGAGGCAAGTCACACCCGACATCGGCTAGGCACGGAACCAGAGCACGGTGAGCGGCCGACCGAGCAGTCGATCGGGGCGCTGTCGAGTGTCCGCACGACAGTCACGTTCCCGACACCCGGCACCTACCGCTTCATCTGCCACCTGCCGGGCCACGAGGCGTACGGCATGGTGGGCGTCGTGACCGTGACAGACAGCTAGGACCACGCCCGCTCAGCGTTGCGTTCGTCGCGCCAGGCCACCCAGCGCCGAACCTCGTCCGCTGTGAAGTCGGGCCCGTCGAGCCCGATGGTGAACTGGGTGACGCCAGCGGCGAGCAGCGCGTCCCCAGTGACGGGACCCTCGTCGCCGACTGCCACGGACCGCTCGATGGCCGCAGGGTCGCGACCAAGCTTCCGGCACCACTCGTCCAGGACGCCGTTCTTGTGCTGGAGCACATCGGCCTTGCCAAAGCCGTGCCAGATGTCCGCGTACTGAGCGGTGATGCGCAGCGTCACCTGCTCGCCGCCGCCACCGATGAGCACCGGGATCCGACGGTTGGGCGGCGGGTGGCCCGCAGCCATCCGCGAGATGGTGCGCGGCAGGTCCGCATCCAGCTGCCGCAACCTCGACGGCGCGGTCCCGAAATCGTAGCCGAACTGGTCGTAGTCCTTCTGGAACCAACCTGAGCCGATGCCCAGGATGAGCCGTCCGCCACTGATGTGGTCGACGGTCCGTGCCATGTCACCCAGCAGCTCCGGGTTGCGGTAGCTGTTGCAAGTGACGAGGGCACCGATCTCCACCCGACTGGTCATCTCGGCCATCGATGCGAGCATCGTCCAGCACTCGAAGTGGAGCCCGTCCGGCGAGCCAGAGAGCGGGAAGAAGTGATCCCAGTTGTAGACGATGTCCACACCCAGGTCTTCCGATGCCTGAACCATGTCCCGGATCTGGGCATACGGGGTGTGCTGGGGCTGGACCTGGACCGCGATACGGATAGGCCGAGTGCGGATCGCCACCTACTTGTCGCGCTCCGCGGCGTTGGACAGGGCAGCCTGCGCGGCTGCAAGTCGGGCGACGGGCACCCGGAAGGGCGAGCAGGAGACGTAGTCGAGACCGATCTTCTCGCACTTGAAGATCGACTCCGGGTCACCACCGTGCTCACCGCAGATGCCCAGCTCCAGGCCGGGCTTGGTCGAGCGGCCCTTGTCCACGGCCATCTTCATCAGCCCTGCGACGGCGTCGTCGAGGGTCTGGAACGGGTTGACGGGCAGGATCTTGTCTTCCACGTACTTGAGCAGGAAGCCACCCTCCGCATCGTCACGGCTGAAGCCGAACGTCATCTGCGTCAGGTCGTTGGTGCCAAAGCTGAAGAAGTCCGCCTCGCGCGCGATCTCATCGGCGGTCAGGGCACCGCGCGGCACCTCGATCATGGTCCCGAACTTGTAGTCCACGTGGACGCCTGCCTTGGCCTCGACCGCGGTCGCCTCTGCTTCCAGGATCTGGCGCGTGCGGGCGAGCTCGTTCACATGACCCACGAGCGGGATCATGATCTTGGCGATGGGCTTGACGCCCGCCTTGGTGACAGCGATCTGGGCATTCAGGATGGCCCGCGTCTGGATCTTCACGAAGTCGGGGATCATCAGGCCCAGGCGGCAGCCGCGCAGGCCCAGCATCGGATTCTGCTCGTGCATCGACTGGATGGTCGCGAGCAGCTGCCGGTCCTCGGGAGTGGCGGCGTCGCCAGCCTTGGTCACCTTGACCAGCTGCTCCTCCAGGTTCGGCAGGAACTCGTGGAGCGGCGGGTCGATGAGCCGGATGACGACCGGCAGGCCGTCCATCGCCGTGAAGATGCCCTCGAAGTCGCCCTGCTGGAGCACCTCCAGCTTGGCCATCGCAGCATCGAACTCGGTGATGAGCGCGGCATCGTCGGCGTTGGGCATCTCGCCTGCGTCGCGGCGGGCCTTGGCGCGGGTCGCCTGGTTGGCGACGAGGATGGCGCCCCGGACGATCTCCAGTCGGTCGCCCTCCCGGAACATGTGCTCCGTGCGACAGAGGCCGATGCCCTCGGCGCCATAGCTGCGGGCACGGGCTGCCTCTTCCGGCTTGTCCGCGTTGGTCCAGACACCCATGCGCCGGACCTCATCCGCCCAGCCCAGGATGCGCTGTAGGTCGGGCTGGTCCTCGAAGCGCGCCGCCACGGTGGGCACGGCATCGAGGTAGACCTGGCCGGTCGAGCCATCGACCGAGATCCAGTCACCCTCGCCGAACTCGAGCCCGGACTCCGAGCTGCGGGCACGACCGGTGCGGTAGTCGATGAGCAGCTCCGCACAGCCAGCGACGCACGGCTTGCCGATCTGGCGCGCCACGACCGCGGCATGCGAGGTCGCACCGCCACGGGCGGTGAGGATACCCTCGGCGACGGCCATGCCGTGGAAGTCATCTGGGCTGGTCTCGATGCGCACGAGGACGACCTGCTCACCACGGCCGACCCACTCCACGGCCACGTCGGCGTCGAACACGGCCCGCCCGACGGCGGCGCCCGGGGACGCATTCAGGCCTCGAGCCACGCGCTTCGCGGCAGCGAGGGCGATGGGATCGAACTGGTCGCGCAGCAGCTGGTCCACGTGGGCCGGCTCGACCCGGTTGATGGCCTCCTCTTTGGTGATGAGGCCCTCCTCCACCATATCCGAGGCGATTCTCACGGCTGCGGCGGCGGTCCTCTTCGCAGAGCGCGTCTGGAGCATGTACAGCTTGCCGCGCTCGATGGTGAACTCGAGGTCCTGGACGTCGCGGTAGTGCCGCTCCAGCTGCTGACCGATGCGCAGGAACTCGGCGTACACCTCAGGCATCTCGGTCTGCATCTCGGAGATCCGCGGCGCGGTCCGGATACCGGCCACGACGTCCTCTCCCTGGGCGTTCGTGAGGTACTCCCCAAAGAGCACCTTCTCGCCCGTATTGGGATCCCGCGTGAACGCCACGCCCGTGCCCGAATCATCGCCCATGTTGCCAAAGACCATCGTCACCACGTTCACGGCGGTGCCCAGGTCGTGGGCGATCTTCTGGCTGTTGCGGTAGTCGTTGGCACGCTTGCCGAACCAGGATGCGAAGACCGCCTTGACCGAGAGGTCCAGCTGCTGGTACGGATCGGATGGGAAGGGACTGCCCGTGTCCGCCAGCACGATGGCCTGGAACTCAGCTACCAGGTCGCGCATGTCCGCGGCACCCAGCTCCGTGTCCAGGCTGGCGCCGCGTGACGCCTTCTTCTGCTCCAGGGCATGGTCGAAGCGCTCCGGGGAGACGCCCAGAACGATGCGCCCGAACATCTGGATGAAACGCCGATACGCATCCCAACCGAACCGCTCGTTGCCGGTCAGGGCCACGAGGCCCTGGAGGGTCTGCTCGTTCAGGCCCAGGTTGAGGACCGTGTCCATCATGCCCGGCATGGAGAAGCGAGCGCCCGAACGAACACTCACCAGCAGCGGGTTGGCCGGATCGCCGAACCCTTTGCCGGTCTGGCGCTCGACCTCGTGGATGGCCTCCACGATGTCCTCCCAGAGCCCCTCGGGCAGGTGCTCACCTGCCGCGAAGTAGTCATTGCAAGCAGCGGTCGTGATCGTGAACCCCGCGGGCACGGGCAGGCCGGCGAGGGTCATCTCGGCCAGGCCGGCACCCTTGCCGCCCAGCAGGTCGCGCATCGTTGCGTCACCCTCGGCGCGCCCGCCACCCCAGGCGTAGATATAGCGTGCGGCAGCCTTGTGGGCACGGCTCGACGAGGGTTCGTTCTGGGTCATGGGGTGGGCTCCTCCGGGATCGACGCGGCCCGTTCCCCCACGACCGCGCACATGTCGACTGGTTGACACGGATCGTACCATCTGTACTCCACCACCCATCCGGGATCCCCGGATCTCGGCTGCGCGACAGAGACCCGCGTGCGTGACCAGTCCGGAGGGAGTGCCAGTGTCGTTGCATGCGGTCGCCCGGCGGTGGGTCACGTTGTTCGTGGTCACGGCGCTGCTGCTGCCGACAGGGGCCGTCGCCTCCAGTCGGCCGGCTCCATCGACGACGGCGGCCGGCGCCCGGGTGACCCAGGCTGACGGTCCGACGGAAGACTGTCCGCACGACGCCAGCGTGTCCATCAAGCAGGTCGCCGACGACCTGCTCATCGACCGATATCACCTGGGCAGCCACCCTGTGGCCACGCTGCCGCATGACCTGGCCTGGAACGAGGACCCATTCGGGGACGTCAACTGGCGCGAACGACAGCACATGCTGCGGTATGTGATGGCCCTCGTGTACCAGTGGCGGAAGACGTCGGCGGACCGGTACCTCGACCGGGCGCTGGAACTCGTGCGCTCATGGCTCGACCACAACCCGATCTCGGCGCCCGCGTCGCCGTTCGCCTGGAATGACCAGGCCACGGCGTGGCGAACCATGACCCTCGTGTGCATGGCCCGCATCGTGCCCGCCACTGCGTGGCTCGACGCGGCCATCGCGCTGCACGGCGAGCGCCTGGCGGACAAGCGCTACTACAGCGGTACCGGCAACCACGGCCTGAACCAGTCGATCGGTCTGGTGGACGCCGGCTGCTACCTGGACCGGTCGGACTGGCAGGCGCTCGCCGTCAAGCGCATCGACCGCATGCGCGTCCAGGTCATCGATACCCAGGGTGTCTCCAACGAGCAGGCCGTGCGCTATGACCTGTATGACTATCGGCAGTTCGAGCTGGCCAGGAAGCACCTGACCATGTGTGGCCGGGATGCACCGGCCGACCTCGAGCGAGTGGGGCGGATCCCGTCATTCCTGGCCTACGCGACCCGACCGGATGGCTACTACGAGACCATCGGCGATACCGCTGGATATCGAGCCCAGTCGATCCCAGGCACGCCCTCCGAGTTCTCGGCCACGGCCGGCCGCCGTGGCCAGCGCCCGGCACATCTGGTTCGCTTCTACGAACGTGGCTACGCGTTCGGCCGGACGGGCTGGGGCGACGAACGACCGTTCGCGGACGAGACGTTCTTCTCCGCCCGATACGGCCCGGGCATGTCGCACCACGGGCATGACGACAGCGGCGCGGTGACACTGTATGGCTACGGGTCACCGCTGCTGGTGGATCCGGGCTACGGCGATTTCAACGCGTCCGTCTGGCGGGCCTACTTCCGCTCCCGCAGAGCCCACAACGCGGTCGTCGCCGACGGGCTCACGTCGGCGACGGGCAGGCCGGCGACGCTGGAGCGCAGCGCCCTGTCCGAACGGGCCGCCGAGCTGCGTGTCCGGATCGGCGTCTACCCCTCCGTGACGATGCGGCGGCGGATCGTCTTCTCGCGTGAACTGGGCTACCTGATCGTCGAGGACACCATGAACTCCGCCACGGCGCGGCGCTATCGGCAGTTGTGGCACCTGTTGCCCGATGCCCAGCCGACCACGGATGGGCTCCGGACCGTGAGCCATCGAGACCGGGGCAACGTGCTCATCCGGCAACTGCTGGCTGGTGGCACCACCAGGATCGTCACCGGCAGCACCGATCCCCGACAAGGCTGGTATTCGGCCAAGTACGGCGACCACCGACCGGCACCCGTGGTGGAGTATCGCCAGAGCGGCACGAACGTCCGCTTCATCACCCTGCTCGTGCCGTTCGCGAGCGGATCACCGGACGTGACGGTGTCCGGCCTCACGGTCACCACCTCCGGTTTCTCGCTCACGGTGGATGTTCGTGGGCAGCGTGAGCGGGTCCTGGCGACGTCCGGGGGTGTGCGTATCAGCGACGCGCCATGAAGTTTCCGGCCACCGGGCCGGTCACCCAGACCGCGCGTGCGCGGCGGCATGGTCGTCATGGGCCTGGATCTGCCATCATCGGTCCATGACGACCGACCGCTTCGATCTCGACCACTTCCTGGCCATCCCGCGGCTGTCCGGGCTGCGCCTCTCCCCTGCCGGGGACCGGATCGCGGTCAGCGTGGCCGGGGTCGCGCCGGACGGCCGCAAGATGCGCAGCGCCATCTGGGACATCGACCCAAACGGGAGGCGGGCGCCTCGGCGGCTGACCCATTCGGGTCCCGGCGAGTCGAATGCTGCGTTCGCGCGTGACGGGTCGCTCCTGTTCACGTCTACCCGACCCGATCCCGATCGATCCCCGGAGGACAAGCCGGACTCGGAGCCTGCCGCACTCTGGGCGCTGCCTGCCGCGGGAGGCGAGGCTGTGCTCCTGGTCGCACCGGGTGGTGGCGTCGCGTCGTTCCGGGCAGCCGGGGCGGCGGACACCCTCGCGTTCATGGCGCCAGTCCATCCAGGCACTGCGGACTTCGCTGCAGACGCCGAGCGCGAGGCGGCGCGTGCCAGGGCTGGCGTATCGGCCCAGCTGTATGAGGACTATCCCATCCGCTTCTGGGACCACTACGTGGGCCCGCGGGAGGACCACCTGTTCCTGCTGGATCTCCGGCCGACCGCCGACGGTGGCCGACAGGCAGCCATCGACCTGACCCCGGACGCTGGCACGGCGCTGCACGAGACCGCGTTCGACGTGCTGCCCGACGGATCGGGCGTGGTGACCGGCTGGACCCGGTGGCCCGACCTCGTCCACCCGACGCAGGACATCGTGGTCATCGATGCCGCGACCCTGGGCCGCCGGGATCTGACCTCCGACGGCGCGTGGTATCACCATCCGCGCGTGGCACCAGACGGTCGCTGGGTGGTCGCCATCCGTGACGAGCAGCCCGATCCCGAGATGGCGTTCGACTCGACGCTCTGGCTCATCGACCTGTCGAGCGGCGTGGGCCGTGACCTGACCCCCGAACTGGACCTGCTGCCCGCACACCCCCAGTGGAGCGCCGACGGGAGCCGGGTGGTGTTCACCGCCGATCGGCTCGGACACCACGCGGTGCTCCAGGTGGTCGTCGCGAGGGGCGAAGTCTCCGTGCTGGCCGCAGAGGGTGCCTGGTCGGATGTGTGCTTGACCCCGGATGGCGCGCATATCTACGCCATCCGATCCTCGTATGCGGCGCCACCGGAGGTCGTGCACCTGGCCCTGGCGGACAGCCGACCGGCGGACCTGCCACGCGTCATCCCCTCGCCCGTACCGCCAGTGGATGAGCTGCGTCTGCCCGGCTCCCCGGAACGCATCACGACGACCCTCCCGGATGGCACCAGCATCGGCAGCTGGCTCATCACGCCCCGAACTGCGACGCCGGATGCGCCCGCGCCCATCGTGCTCTGGATCCATGGCGGTCCGCTGAGCTCCTGGAACGCCTGGCACTGGCGCTGGAATCCGCACTTGCTGGTCGATCGCGGCTACGCCGTCGTGCTACCCGATCCCGGTCTCTCGACCGGGTATGGCCTCGACTTCATGCGCCGTGGCTGGGGCCGCTGGGGCGAGGAGCCGTACACGGACCTGATGGCGGTCATGGATGACGTCGTCACACGTCCCGAGATCGATGCCACGCGCACGGCCGCGATGGGTGGCTCGTTCGGGGGCTACATGGCCAACTGGGTGGCCGGCCACACGGACCGCTTCCAGGCCATCGTGACCCATGCATCCCTGTGGGGGATGCGTGGCTTCCACGGCACGACCGACTGGGGCAGCACGATGGAGAGCGAGTTCGGCGATCCGTACCTCCATCCGGAGCGCTGGGACGTCGCATCCCCCGATGCGCACGTCGCTGCGATCCGCACGCCGATGCTGGTCATCCACGGCGAGCTCGATCACCGGGTCCCCATCAGCGAAGGGCTGCGTCTGTGGACGGACCTTGCCCGCCACGGCGTGGACGCCAAGTTCCTGTACTTCCCGGACGAGAACCACTGGGTGCTCAAGCCCGCCAACGCGCGGCTGTGGTACGAGACCGTCCTCGCCTACCTTGATCACAACGTCCTGGGACGGCCATGGGTCAAGCCCGCGCTCCTCTGAGGAAGCGCTGTCCGGTACCATCTCGTGCATCCGACCGCACGAGGAAGACCGCCACCCCATGACCGATGCTGTCACCGCCCCTCGTCCCATCGCGGCCGATTCGCCGCGCTACAACGCGGTGCTCGTGGAGCGCCAGGACCTGACCGATGCCCTGGCCGTATTCAAGGTGCGCTTCGAGGGCGACCCGGTGGACTTCGAACCTGGGCAGTACCTGACCATCGGCGTCGAGTCGGACGGCAAGCTGTACCAGCGGCCGTACTCCACGGCCAGCTCACCCCTGGATGCAGCTGAGGGCTACGACTTCTACGTGCGGCTGGTGGATGGTGGCCTATTCACGCCCCTGCTGTGGCGGCTGCAGCCAGGCGCGCGCATGAGCATGAAGGGGCCCAAAGGCAAGTTCGTGCTGCTGCCGGAGGACGACCGGCGCCATGTGTTCATCAGCTCCGGCACTGGCATCGCGCCGTTCATCTCCATGATGGAGACGCTGCGCCGAGCCGGCACCCCGCGCCGGGCGATCGTGATCCACGGCGTCAGCCACGTCTCCGACCTGGGATATCGCGAGCTGCTGGAGGGCTGGGCGGCATCGGGCGAGTACCCCGTCACCTACGTGCCGACCGTGTCCCGCATCCGCGAGCCGCGCAACGCAGGCTGGCCCGGCCGTACGGGGCGCGTGGAGACGGTGCTCAACGACGTGTACGACGACCTCGGCCTCACCCCTGACGACTCCATCGCCTACATCTGCGGCAACCCGGACATGATCCTCGCCGCCGACGAGACGTTGGCCGGTCGCGGCTTCCCGGAAGAACAGATCCACAAGGAGCTGTACTGGCCCAAGGGCAAGGAGCCCGTGGGTGCGGGAGCATCCCAGATCACGGACGCCTGACGGTCAGCGGGCCACTCGGAGTCCGACCGGCCCACGGACATCCCTGGATCAGCGTCGGGCAGCCTCCATCCGGTCCAGGATGGCACGCTTGATGCCTTCCACCGGGATCCGTTCCTGGGACATCGTGTCGCGGTCACGTAGCGTGACCGCATCGTCCTCCAGCGAGTCGACGTCCACGGTGACGCACCAGGGCGTGCCGATCTCGTCCTGACGCCGGTACAGCTTGCCGATGGCCGCGGTGTCGTCGTACACCGCCATCATGTCCCGCTTCAGGTCGTCCTTGATGCGGTGGCATAGCTCCACGATCTCGGGTCGCTTCTTGAGCAGCGGCAGGACAGCCACCTTGTACGGCGCCAGGTCGGGGTGGAGTGCCAGGGAGACGCGCGTCTCCCCTCGGACCTCTTCCTCACGATAGGCATCGATGAGGAAGGTGAAGGGCGCCCGGTCGGCACCGGCGGCGGTCTCCACGATGCAGGGCACGAAGTGCTCGTTGGTGTGGGGGTCGAAGTACTCCAGGTTCTCGCCCGACGCCCGCTGGTGGTTGCCGAGGTCGAAGTCACCCCGGTTGTGGATGCCTTCCAGCTCCTTCCAGCCGAACGGGAAGCGGTACTCGATATCGATGGCCTTCTTGGCGTAGTGCGCCAGCTCATCAGATGCGTGCTCGCGGAAGCGGAGTCGCTCGGGGTTCGCGCCAAGGCCCACGTACCAGTCCCAGCGCCGTGGCAGCCACTCCTCGAAGATGCGTGACGCCTCATCCGGGCGCACGAAGTACTGCATCTCCATCTGCTCGAACTCGCGCATCCGGAACACGAAGTTGCCGGGGCTGATCTCGTTCCGAAAGCTCTTGCCGATCTGGGCGATGCCGAATGGCAGCTTCTTGCGCATCGACTGCTGCACGTTCTTGAAGTTGACGTACGAGCCCTGCGCCGTCTCCGGCCGCAGGTAGACGATCGACGCGTCCTCCTCGACCGGGCCCATGAACGTCTTGAACATCAGGTTGAACTGGCGCGGCGCGGACAGTGGCCCATTGTCGTTGGGGCAGCGGATCTTCAGGCGCTCCACGATGCCCGGGTCCTTGAGCTCCGTTTGGGACAGGTGCTCGGCACCCGGCAGCTCATCCAGGCGATAGCGTCGCTTGCAGGTCGCGCACTCCACCATCGGGTCACTGAACGAGCCCACATGGCCGGACGTGACCCACACCTGCGGATGCATGAGGATGCCCGCGTCCAGACCCACGACATCGTCGCGCTCCTGGACCATCGCCCGCCACCACGCCTTCTTGACGTTGTTCTTCAGCTCCACGCCCAGCGGGCCGTAATCCCATACGGCGTTGATGCCGCCGTAGATCTCGCTACTGGGGAAGATGAAGCCGCGGCGCTTGGATAGCGACACGATGGTCTCGAGCGCCGCCACCGCGGGACCCGGGTCGACCCCGGGGTCGTTGGGGTCGATGGGGCGCGGGGCAGCGGTGGATGTGGCCATGCGTCGGGAACTCCTTGGGTGCGCCGGCGGTGGCAGAGCCGGTCGTGGAGCGAGGATGGTAGCCCGATCACCCGGCCTTCACGTGACACGACCCCGGTGGCATCACTGCCGGCCGGGGTCGTGACTCACGTGCGGTGCGGTGCGCGCATCGCCGTGAAGCTCGTGGCTAGAAGTCGACGTTGGAGCTGTAGCACGTGTTGTTGCGGACGGTGTCATTGCCGCCGCCCTTGACGTGGTACCAGTCGATGTTGGCCACTACGCGACCCTGCTCGACGGTCGTGGTGCCCGGCTTGTACCACACGATGAATACCTTCACCCGGAAGTTGGATAAGGTGATGGTCTCGGGTGCGGTCCAGGTGCGGCGGGTGAAGCCGGCGATGTTCGACTCGGTCGCGGTCTTCTTCTGGACCGAGCTGGTATAGACGGTCTTGAAGGTGCCGTCGAACTCCTTGTCCTGCTGGATCTTGTACCACCAGCCGACCTTCTGGCTCTGGTTGCCGCTGCCGGTGTCGCGCGCATGCACGAACGGCGCTCGCACGCTGATGTCGTCGAGCACGTACTTGTTGTTGGTCATGTGGGTCTCGTAGTCGCAGTTGGCGCCCCGAGGACCGCTCTCCTGGTCGTTGAACTGGTAGGGCCCGACCTTGCCCTCGGTCTTGGTCACGGTCGCGGCGAATGCGGGCTGGGCGACGAGCGTCAGGGCCAGCAGCGCGGGTCCAAACAGCATCGCGCGCCGGGAGATCCTTCGGAACATGGCTACTCCTGTTCTTGCTCGGCCGACGACCCGTCGGTCCGATGTCTGCGTCCCTGTGCAGCGGCAGGCAAGCCGTCAGGGACTCGCTGCGCGCCAGCATGATGCATCAGGCCCACGCCGACCATGGTCCATGGGTCCGGACTCACATGCGACGGATGACGTAGTCGGGCGCTAGCTCCGGATCTCATCCAGGAACGCCAGCGAGCGCGCATCACGTTCCAGGACGTGACGCAGGAACCGGCGCATCAGCCGTTCCACCTCTGCCTCCACATCCACGGGCAGCCGCAGGGCGGCGATGGCCTCGATGTCCAGCCGGCGATAGGCGCGCAGCACCTTGAGCGCGTTGCGCGACAGGGGGCTCACCTCCGCTGGCGGCCCGGGATGCCGGTCACACAGCAGGCCGCCCATCGTGGGCACCCAGCGGAACGACTCCGTCTCCTCCGGTATCCGGTCGCACTCGACACAGCGCTCCACCTCCGGGCGCATGCCCAGGGCATCCGCCAGCCCGAACTCATACCAGCGCGCGACCCGGTCGGGCTCCATGCCGTCATCCAACAGCTGGAACGAACGCCGCAGCAGCGCGTAGACGGGGTACGCGCCGGCCCGTTCCTCCACCGCGCGCTCGGCCAGTTCGCCGATGTACCACGCAGTCGCCGTCGACGGCAACCGGTCGCGGAGATGGAGCCATGCCTCGGAGACCTGGGCCTGGGTGACGACGTCGAAGGTGCGGCCGCGGACGAGCAGCAGCTGCAGCTCCGCGAACGGCTCCACCGCGCCGCCGATCCGACTGCCGGGCCGTCGGACACCTTTCGCGATGGCCTTGATCTTGCCATCGTGCGGGGTCAGCAGCGTGAGCACCCGGTCGGCCTCCCCGAGCTCGAACCGGGACAGCACGATGGCCGCGGTCCGGTAGGTGCGGGGCATAGGCATAGAACCAGCCTACCTGTCGTGGAGACGATCCATCCAACGGCGTGCCGGGTGCGTATCTCATGACAGGGCATCGTCACGGTCGCGTCCCCCGTTGACGGTGCCCTGCTTCCCTTTCCGGCTGGCGGCCTCGTCGTGCTGCCGATCGGCCACGGAGGTGGATGGCATCAACGTGCTAACGCGCGGTATCATGTTTCCGTGTTGACCACGACCGACCTGGACGTCCTCATCGCGGATACCGAGACCGAGATGGCACGCGTCATCGCCGCCGCGCAGGACGAGCGAACCGCCGAGCTCTACGGCTGGGTGCGCTTCCACCTTGGCCTGGATGCGGATGCGACGCGCGGCAAGCGACTGCGACCGTTGCTGGGTCTGCTGGCGTATCAGTCCATCGCGGGCGATCACCAGCGGGCACTCCCGGGCGCCGCCGCGGTCGAGATGGGCCACAACTTCAGCCTCGTCCATGACGACATCCAGGATTCGAGCACGGAACGCCGTCATCGGCCGGCGCTCTGGACCATCACCGGCGTGGCCCAGGCCATCAATACCGGCGACACCCTGTTCACGCTGTCGCGCATGGCGCTCCATCGCCTGTCTGACCTGGGTTTCAGCGCCCAGAAAGTTCTGGACCTGATGCGCCTGTATGACGAGACCTGCCTGGCGCTGTGCGAAGGCCAGTTCCTGGACATCCGGGCCTCCGAGGGACAGGAGTGGATGTCCGTCGAGTACTACCTGGACATGATCGGCCGCAAGACCGCCGCCCTCATCGCCGGATCGGTCAAGGCGGGCGCCATGCTGGCCACCGATGACGACGCCGTGGTGGAGGCATATCGCCGGTTCGGCTGGGCCCTGGGCATGGCGTTCCAGATCAACGACGACCTGCTGGGTATCTGGGGCGACGAGGCGTCGACGGGCAAGGCACCCTCGGACATCGAGGCGCGCAAGCAAACGCTGCCGCTGCTGCACGCCCTGGAACACGCCGCCGAAGCGGACCGGGAGCTGTTGCGCTCGATCCTCCACGGTCCTGCGCCAACCGACGAGGACGTGGCCACGGCGCGCGACATCCTGGAACGGGCCGGCTCGAGACAATTCTCGCGTGGTCGCGCGGCATCATATCGGGACGAGGCGGTGCTCCAGCTGAGCCAGTCCGGCGTCGTGGATGGCGAGGCGCTCGCGCGTCTGCAGCGCATCGTGGGGTCCGTCATCGCGGCCTGAGCCGCGCGGCTCCTCAGTCGTCGCTGTCGTCCGTATCCTCGGTCGCGGTGGAGCATCGCTGGACCAGGAGCTTGGCCACGCGCCGGCCGTCGGTGGACTCCACGGTCAGCTGGAGCGCGTCCCCCACACGCACCACATCACCCACCTTGGGGATGCCGCCGATGCGGTGATAGATGAGCCCGCCGACCGTGTCGTACTCCTCCTGGTCCTCGACGGTCTCCGTGGGCAGGTCGAAGTGCTCCAGCAGGTCCTCGATGGACGCCCGGCCGTCGACCCGCACCTGGTCATCGGCGAGCACCACGATCATGGGCTCCTCGGTGTCGTACTCGTCCTGGATCTCGCCCACGATCTCCTCCAGGAGATCCTCGATGGTCACCATGCCGGCCGTGCCGCCGTACTCGTCGAGCACGATGGCGATATGGACCCGGCGCCGCTGGAGGCTGTGGAGCAGGTCGTCGACGCTCATGGACTCGGGCACGAACAGAGGCGCCCGGACCAGGCGCCCGATGGGCGGCAGCTTGTCGATGCCCTTGAGGAATGGCAACAGGTCCTTGGCGTACAGGATGCCCGTGATGTTGTCCACGGAGTCCTCGTAGACCGGGATCCGGGAGTGGCCGCCATCCACGATGGTGTCGACGATCTGGTCCAGGTTCGCGGAAGTGGGCAGGGCGACGATCGCGATCCGGGGCACCATGACCTCGTGCACCTTGCGTTCGCCGAGACCCAGCACAGCGCCGATCATCTGCTCCTCTTCGGCCTCGATGATCCCCTGCTCGCCGCCGCGCTCCACGAGGATCATCAGCTCTTCGGGCGAGATCCGGTCGCGGTCGGTCTCCCGGACACCCAGTCGGCGGGTGACCCAACGGGTGATGCCGTCCAGGATCGAGACGACGGGCGCCAGCAGCCGACCCAGGATCTCCATCGGTCGCGCGAAGAATATCGCGTAGCGCTCGGCGTGCGCGAGCGCGAGGGTCTTGGGGATGAGCTCGCCGAACACCACGGTCACGAACGAGACGGCCAGCGTGACGATGAGCAGGGCAACGACGCCCGCACTCGATCCCAGTGGCTCCAGCATCTTCTCCAGCGACTGGGCCGTGCTCTGGCCGGCGAACGCGGCGGCAAGGAAGCCGATGAAGGTGATGGCCAGCTGCGAGACCGCGAGGAAGCGACCCGGTCGATTGATGAGTCGGTCGACGCGCCGAGCGCCCTTGTTGCCCTCGTCGATGAGCTGCTGCAGTCGACTGCGTCGCACCGTCACGAGGGCGATCTCGGCGGCCACGAAGACACCGTTGATGAGGATGAGCACCCCGATGATGAGCAGCTCCACGACGCTGCCCATCAGTCGGTCACCCGTGCTTCGTCGTCCGTGGCTGGCTTGTGGGTGCGTGCAGGCACGCCCACGACCGTGGTGTGGGCAGGTACGTCATGGGTGACCACGGAGCCGGCGCCCGTGACCGCACCCTCGCCGATGGTGACCGGTGCCCGCAGGATGGTGTCCGAGCCGATGAATGCGCCATCCCCGATGACCGTCCGATGCTTGCGCTGGCCGTCGTAGTTGGCGGTGATGGTGCCCGCCCCGATGTTGACGCCTTCGCCGATGGTCGCGTCGCCGAGATAGCTGAAGTGGTGCTGCTTGGAGCGCGCGCCAAGGGTCGCGCCCTTGATCTCCGCGTAGTTGCCCACCTCGGCGCCAGCACCCACGCGGGCTCCCGGCCGGAGATGCGCAAACGGACCGATACGCACGTCGTCCTCGACCGTGGCCGACTCAAGCACGCTCGCCCAGATGGTGCAGCGCTCACCTACCACGGAGTCCACCAACTGCGAGCCGCTGCGGATGACCGAGTCGCGACCGATGCGCGTGGCACCCCGCAGCGTCACGTTCGCTTCCAGCAGCACATCCGGGCCGAGGTCGACCGTGGCGTCGATGAACGCGGAGGCAGGGTCGATCATGGTCACGCCGGCACGCATGTATGCATCGTTGATGCGCAGGCGCATGGCCACCTCCGCATCCGACAGCTGGGAACGGTCGTTGATGCCGGAGAGCGTGCCATCGTCGGGCAGCTCCAGGGCGGCCACCGGCCGCCTGTCCGCGCGGGCGAACCCGACCAGCAACGGCAGGTACAGCTCGCCGGTCACGGCCGATGGCGGGATGTCCGGCAGGCGCCGACGCAGCCACGCCACGTCGAATGCGTACAGTCCGGCGTTGATCTCCGTGATGTCCAGCTGCTCCTCGGTCGCGTCCCGCTCCTCCACGACCTGGGTCACCCGCTCATCGGCGTCGCGGACCACACGTCCGAGCCCCGTGGGATCGATGGCATCCACGGTCGCGAGCGCGACCACGGCAGCCTCCAGCCGGCGCATGTCCAAGAGCGTCGTGACGTGGAGCGCGGTGACCAACGGCACGTCACCGCTCAGGACGACGATCTCGGTCACATCCGGAGGCAGCACCTCGAGCGCGGCGCGGACCGCATCGGCCGTGCCCCGCGGCTCATCCTGGACCGCGAAGCCGGCGCCCGGCACCACCGCGTCGCGGACCGACGCCGTTGCCGGCGAGATGACCACCAAGGGCGGTCGACCGGTCGCCGCCGTGGCGGCCTCGAGGACGTAGTCGAGCATCGGCCGACCACACACCGGATGCAGGACCTTGGGCAGTCGGGACCGCATTCGAGTGCCGAGGCCCGCAGCAAGGATGACCGCGACGGGCCCGGAGCTGGCGGCGCTGGTCACAAGCGTGCCGCGCCGCCGGTGGCTGATGGAGGGAAGGTGCCCATGGGGTGCACTGACTGTACGGTCGCCGGACTCAGGGTGTCAAACGCCCGGGCGCCTGGCGACCGCCTCGACCTCGACGCGGGCGCCTTTGGGCAGCGCTGCGACGGCGAACGTCGAGCGTGCCGGCGGCGGGTCCGGAAAGTAGCGCGCGTACACCGCGTTGAATGCCGCGAAGTCACCGATGTCCACGAGGAAGCACGTCGTCTTGACCACATCCGCGTAGTCCAGGCCGGCTGCCTCGAGGACCGCGCCCAGGTTGCGCAGCGCCCGATCGGTCTGGGCCTCCAGGCCGCCGCCGACCAGCTCACCGGTCTGGGGATCGAGCCCGACCTGGCCCGAGCAATACACGGTGTCGCCGGTATCGATGCCCTGGCTATAGGGCCCGACGGCATTGGGTGCGCCAGACGTGGCGATGCGAGCCTTGCTCATGGATGCCTCCGATCGCTGGTGATGGGCTGTGGGTGGGGTCCGGTCGACCGGGTGGCGATGACCCGGGTCGTGGGCAACGATGTCTCGGTCAGGAGTTGGCGACCGACATCGATCGCGGCCTGGGCTGAAGGATAGAGGGCGAACAGGGTGGAGCCGGATCCGGTCAACAGCAGCGGGCGCTCCAGGTGTCGCTCCAGAGCGTCACGGAGTGCTGCCAGGCCGGGTGTCACCGCCGCCGCTGGCAGCCACAGGTCGTTGGCAGCCCGCAGCTGCGCGGCGTGGCCAGCGAGGGTCAGGGGGTCGACACCCGAGCGCAGCAGGTGCGCCAGCTCGTCCACGGCCCGACGAGCGTTCCCACTGGACCGAACATCACCAGACAGCTCGTCCCATGCCCGGAACACGCGCGGCGTGGACGCGCCAGTCGCGGGTGCGACGAGCAGGACCCCGACCGGCTCGATGGGTGGCGGCAGCGGATCGATCGCCTCCCCCACACCTGTGACCAGGCCAGCACCCGCGCCATCCACGAAGAACGGCACATCCGATCCGATCTGTGCCGCCAGTCCCCGGAGGTCGACGGCCGCCGCGGCGTCCGGGAACCGAGCCGCCAGCAAGCAAAGGGTCGAGGCCGCGTCCGTGCTGCCGCCAGCCAGTCCCGCGGCCATGGGGATGCGCTTGTGCAGCCGGAAGGTGACCGCTGGTACGGGCGATCCACCGGCGGCTGCACGGAACGCCATCGTGGCGCGCAGCACCAGGTTGTCGGCGAGGGGGCAATCGGCATCGCCCTCGATGTGCAGCTGGTCCGGGCCATCGGGTGCCTGCGAGTCCGTCAGGCTCAGCGTGTCGGCCAGCTCCAGGCGCAGGAACACCGAACGCAACTCGTGATAGCCGTCGGCCCGGACGCCCGTGACCGCGAGTGCCAGATTGACCTTGGCGCTTGCCAAGGAACGCAGCACGACCGGTCCGACCATCCGCCGCGTGGTCAGCGCTTGCGCGTGTCGATGGGCCCGAGGGCCGCCGACATCGCCAGCCAGTCGTCCACCGACAGCGTCTGCGGCCGCCGGTCGGGGGTGATGCCGGTCGCCGCCAGGGCCGCCTCGATGCGCTCGCGGCCGACCATCGGCAGCTGTCGCACCAGCACGTTGTGGATCATCTTCCGCCGCTCTCGGAACCCGGCCTGGACCAGGCGCCACAGATCATCCTCGGACTCTCGCGGCAGCCGACGGGGTCGGGTGATACCCGCGAGCACCGCCGACTCCACGGCCGGCGCGGGCTCGAACGAGGACCCCGGCACGATGCGCACGATGCGCACGTCAGCGTGGTATTGCACGAACACCGACAGGTAGCTGAGGCCGCCTGGCGGTGACGCGATGCGTTCCGCGACCTCGCGCTGGACCATGAGCGTGAAACGCACCGGGCGCGGCTCGTCATCGAGCATCTGGTGGAGCACCGGGCTCGTGACGTGGTACGGCAGGTTGGCGACCAGGTCCCAGGGTGCCGTCACGAGCCCCTCCATGGGGGTGTCCAGGATGTCGCCCTCCACCAGTCGCAGCGAATCGAAGCCCGCGAACCGTTCTTGCAGGTGCAGGTACAGCCGTGGGTCCACCTCGACGGCCGTGACCTGCGCGCCCGCCTGCAGCAGCGCCGCGGTCAGGATGCCGATGCCCGGCCCAACCTCCAGCACCGGTCGGTCGGGACCGGCACCGGACGCCTCGATGATCGCCTCCAGGACCGTCCCATCGACGAGGTGGTTCTGGCTCAGCCGCTTGTTGGCCCGCAGGCCGTGCCGACGGAGGTATCGCTCGACCTGCTCCGGCCCAAGGTGGACGGCGTCCAGCTCAGTGAGCGGGTCCGGTCGCACGGGCCCGGATCCGCTCGAACCTGTCACGCGGACACGTTCGCGGTCCGCGCGACACGCCCGGGCGTCGTCGCCACAGCCAATTTGTACGACGGCCGCGCCGCCAGGTCGGGCCCGGCACGTTCACCGGCCTCGAAACGGTGGAATCCTGCGGCGCCGATCATCGCCCCGTTGTCGGTACACAGGCCAGGCCGTGGCACCACGAACGGGATGCCCAGCGGCCGCAGGCCGGTCGCGATCCGTTCGCGCAGGCCGCCGTTGGCCGCGACGCCGCCGCCCATGACCACGCTCCGGGCACCGATAGCCGTCGCGGCATTCACGGTGCGCGTGGCCAGGACATCCACCACGGAGTCCTGGAATGCCCACGCGAGCTCCGCGACGACATCCGCGGGCAGGCTGGAGCCATCCGGCTCCGCGGCATCGGCACCCGGCCCGACAGCGGCCGTGACGGCGCGTCGGGCAGCAGTCTTGAGGCCGCTGAAGCTGAAGTCACCACTGTCGCCCATCCAGGCACGCGGGAACCGGCCATCGCGGCGCGTCGCCGTGGCGGCCGCAGCCATGATCGCCGGGCCGCCCGGGTACGGCAGGCCCAGCAGCCGCCCGACCTTGTCGAACGCTTCGCCAGCGGCGTCATCGATGGTTTGGCCCAGCAGCCGATAGCTGAGGTGGTCGGTCATCTCCACCAGGAAGGTGTGGCCGCCACTGACGACGAGGGCCACGAGCGGGAACACCGGAGCGGGTCGTGCGACCTCGTCGGGGTCGAGCAGCCACGCTGCGTAGATGTGTCCCTCGAGATGGTTGACGGGTACCAGCGGCAGGCCCGTATCCCAGGCGAGGGTGCGAGCCATCGTGATGCCCACGAGGAGCGAGCCAGCGAGACCCGGGCCCTCGGTCACCGCGATGCCGTCCAGGCTGCGCAGGTCATCGACCCCCGCCACTCGACATGCCTCTTCCAGCACCGGGATCATCCAGCGCAGGTGGGCGCGTGCCGCGACCTCGGGTACGATGCCCCCGGTCTGGGCGTGGAGTGCCGTCTGGCTGGCCACCACGTTCGCGTGGATGCGGCGACCATCCTCGACGACCGCCACGGACGTCTCGTCACATGAGCTCTCGATAGCCAGCAGGCGCACGCTCACCTCTGGACGCCCGGGTCGCTGGCATCCGGATGCCGGACGCCATAGCGGACCTTCATGTCCCCCATGCGCTGGCGCATGTCGTCCGAGTCGAGCGGCTCCGTGGTCATGATCAGCGCGTCCTCACCGTTGTCCGAGTAGTAGCGCGGACGGACACCCACGGGTCGAAACCCGAAGCGCTGGTACAGCAGGCGGGCGGCATCGTTGCTCAGCCGGACCTCCAGCGTGGCCACGTGGGCACCCAGGTCGGAGCACAGGTCCATCAGCTCCAGCATGAGGCGACCGCCGACTCCGTGTCGGCGCCATGCAGGCAGCACCGCGAACGAGGTCACGTGCGCCTCGTCGACCATCAGCCAGACGCCGCCGTACGCCACGAGCTCGTCGCCCATCCGACCCACCAGGTAGTGGGCCATACGGTTCGTCTCGAGCTCCTGGCGGAACGCATACGGTGGCCACGGCACGGGGAAGCTGGCCCGCTCGATGGCATGCACGGCCTCGATGTCACTGACGCCCATCGGCTCGATGCGCATCGTCAGCGGAAGCCGGGCGACCATGTCCCCTCCCCTCCGTGCCCGGCGTCGAGCGCATCCGCCGCGGCTGCCGTGACCGCCGGGATGCCTCGCGGCAGCGCGACATAGCGCGGCACCAGGGTCGCCGGATCGGCGACCTCGCCACGCTCCAGTCTTTCGTCCAGGAGTTCCAGCAGGGCGGCCGGCAAGGCAGCGGTCGCGGTCAGGCCCAGGCTCACCGGATCAGGGAAGCCAGCCGCCAGCGCGGCTGCAGTACAGGCTGCGAGCCACGCGTTGTCCGTCGCCACATCCACCGCGATCAGTGGCCGCCGGCCCACGAGGGCCGTCATGTCCGCGCTCGGCGGCACCAGCACGGGATCGGACCCTGCCGCGCCCAGATAGTGGTCACGGGCACCGGCCGGCAGCAGCACGAGCGCATCCTGTCCCGTCGCTCCCAGGTCGCTGGCCACCGCTCGACGGAGCGCCTCGTCGGTTGGCAGGCCGACCAGCGTGAGGTGCCGGACAGCCGTCAGGGTCTTGGCGGTGGCCAGGCCGACCCGCAGACCCGTGAAGCTGCCAGGTCCCGTGCCGACCCCGATGGCAGTGATGTCCGCGATGCCGATGCCAGCCTCCATCAGCACGCTCGTGAGCTGCGACATGAGCCGGGTGCCGTGCCGGTTGGGCGCGTCCAGGACATCCGCCGCCGCCAGCGAGCGGCCCTGCCCGACGGCCACGACCGTGCGCCGGGTGGCGGTCTCGATGACCAGCCGCCAGCTCACGCCGCGTCTCCCGTCCGCGCGGCGTCCCCTGTCCAGGTGCTGGCACGTGCCAGATACCGGGCATAGCGTGGCGTGCCCGCAAGCTGGATGACCCGCTCGCCCTCTGCGCCCGGGTCTTCCTGGGTCGCGGCGTCCTCGTCGACCACGATGCGCACATCGAGCCGCTCGATGTCCACGGGCGCGTCCAGCCGATCCGCCCATTCCGACAGCGTGACCCCGTCATCCTGGCGCTCGTCCAGCAGTCCGCCATCGACCGCCTCGGCTGCCCCGGCAAGCCGGTACAGGTCCTGGTGAAACAACCGCAGCCGGCCCTCGTACTCGGCCATGAGCGTGAAGCTGGGGCTGGTCACGGCCTCGGCCACACCCAGACCCGCGGCAAAGCCTTTCGCGAACTGGGTCTTGCCCGCACCCAGGGTACCCAGCAGCGCGAGCCGGTCACCGGGCTCGGCCACATCGGCCAGCCACGCCGCCAGGGCGCGGGTCTCCGCGCTGGAGGTCGTCCGGATATCGAGCCGCAGCGGCGCTGGTGTCTCGGCAGGTGCAGCCGTCGTCATCCCGACAGGTTACCCAAGCCGCTCCAGGTCAGCGAGGGCGACCAGGCGGCGACCCGCCGGTGCCTCGGTGGTCGCCCCGAAGGCGACGTAGCCGGAGGACTGGTACACGCCCCCGGCACGCCGGACCGGGCCGGCGAAGCCCACCAGTCGCCCAGCCCGGCCAGCCCCGTCGCCGGCTGCCACGCGGACCGCATCCGGCGGCCACGACGACAGCCGCAGCGTGGACGGATCGCCCGCCACGACCGCGAGTCGGGCATCGGGCAGGATGCCCACGTTCCGCTCGTCCGCGGCGGCGGCCGCCAGGAGGTCCCAGGCGAGGGTCGGGATCGGTCGTCGGCCATAGCCATCCAGGGCGAGGATGGCAAAGGGCGTGATGGCATGCAGCGCGGCGCGCTGGCGCAGGTCCGATTCCTCGAGCTGTTGCAGTTCCCTGCCCACCACGCCACCGCAGATGATGCCCGCCACCCCGATGGCACGTGCCCGGGTCAGGGCCTCGATGTCCAGGCGTGCGCCGGCGACCAGGATGCTGCCCGCGGCGCTGATGTCCACGGCGCCCGATCGCAGCTCCGCGTCCGGGGACGAGACCGCGAGGATGACGCGACCGACGACCGGCTGACCCCAGCCGACGGGTCCCCGCAGGCCGATACCCGAGGCGCGCAACGAGATGTGGCCGGCGACGACCTCGTCCACGACGCCATCCACGGGGCAGAGCACGGTCATCGGCGAACGGGCGAGCACCACCCGCGCGACCCGGTCGGTGCCCACGTACAGCAGACAGGCGCGGTCACCCGGTCGCGGCGCCCCACGTCCCGTACCCCTGAGCGCGGCGACCTGTGCGAGGTCCAGCTCCGCGCCCGACGGCAGCCCCGCGAACTCGCCGCGCGTCGGCACCTCCAGCAGCACCCGCTCGCGCGCCTGGACCAGGATCGGCTGCCCGATGTGGACCGCCTCACCGGGCCTCACGAGCGGCAGGTCACCGGGCCGCAGGCGCAGCCGGGCGACCGGCGCCGGCGCCAGCGACTCCGCGAGCGCGATCAGGCGGGCATCGGCTGTGGCCCGACCCGAGACGTGACGTGTCAGCGTCATGCGTCCGGTCCCCACACCGGTCGCTCCCATGCCTCCAGCAGCGCGCGACGGCGCTCGGCACGTTCCGGCAGCCGCAAGGGCACCTCCCGGGTATCGATGAGCAGGCCGCCCAGCCCACCCGTGACATCGAGGCCGATGCGCCGGGCGCGGACACCCAGCACGTGGCCCTCCCGCATCTCGACCTCGACCCGCGCCGGTACACCCGGCGGCAGGTCGACCAGCCGCAGCGCGTTGGGTGCCAGCTCCAGGTCGTGCTGCTGGAGGTGGCTGGTGACGCGCAGCATGGCCGCACCGCGGGACGTCGCGCGCACCTCCCCGGTCACGATGGCACTGCCCAGGGGCAGCAGGGCGTCGTCGAGCAGGTCCACCAGCAGGCGGCGACGGTCACCGGCGTCCGGCAACGCCCCGATGGGTCCCAGCAACCGCGCATGATCGTGGAACAGGGTCACGGCGCCGGGACGGCGCATGCCATCCACGACGGCCATGGCGGCGGCTGGCGGCGGCAGGGCTGCGAAGGCCCCGCCCGCACAGATGAGCATGTCCGCCGAGGGTGCCGTTCGGCGTACCTCCGGATCGTGCCACTGGCGGTCGAGCCGCGCCAGTGCCGCGCGAAGTCCTGCCAGGCGCAGTCGGGCGCCATCCGCGGCGATGTCACGCCAAGGGGACAGTCGCAGGTTGCGCAGTCGGTCGGAGAGCGAGAACGGGTCGGACCGGATGGCACTCCATCGGGCGATATCGTCCACCTGCTGCAGGTCGTCGAGGGCACCGGCGGGGATGAGCGCAGCGTTGGCGGACACCAGATGACCCACCACACCGCTGGGGTAGGCGAGCGTGCGCACGCCCCCGCTGTGGCCGATGTCCACGGCCTCGATCCGCCGATCCAGCAGGGTCGCCAATGTCGCGACCGCCTGGCGCAACGTCTGGCGGCCATCGGGCAGGTCCCGGTTGGCAGCTGGATGTGCCACGGCTGCCGCCCAGCGGTCGTCCACCGCGGGGAGGTCCAGGGCACCCAGGGCGGTCCGGAGGCTCGAATCGATCGGCTCGCCCACGTGGTCGGGCGGTGGCAGGTGCCGAAGCATCCCCGGCGGCAGGCTGGTCCAATCGGTCGTGGAGCCACACAGCAGGACCGGCAGGTCCGGGCGTTGGCCCATGACGGCGGCCAGCAGTGGCGCGATTCGCGGTCGCAGCTTGCGGTCCGCCTCGGAATCGGGCGATGCGATGGCGAGCGTCGACAGTGCCGGATCGAGACACGCATCCATGGTCGCCAGCGGGTCGAGCCGCTCCCCGGAGACGCGACCGGCCACGTCCCAGCCACCGCCAGCGAAGGCGTGATGCAGGTCCGTGACCGCGTCATCGGAGGCCGCGACACACAGGACCCGGCGTGCCGGACGAGTGGCGGACTCGAGGCGGGCCCAATCCTGCCAGCCCTCGGGACCCGACAGCAGACCCGGCTCCACGGCCTCGACGCGCAGCACCAGGTCTTCCAGCAGCGCATCGAGGTCCGCACCCCGGGGCGCGACGCCACACGCCAACAGCCGGAATCTTCCGTCGAGTGGCGCGATCAGGGACACCGCGGTCGACGCGGTACCGTGATCGATGGTGAAGAAGGCGAGCGAGACCGGGCTCACAGGGCCATGGTAGTCGGCATCAGCTGGAGAGCCTGCCGGCGCCCGACCTCAGGCGTCGAGGACCTGGTCCTCGTCGACCTCCTCGAGGCGCTCGATGAGTCGTTCGATGCCATCGTCGTCCGCGAGCACACGCTGTGCCTCCGCGAGGTCTCCGCCGAAGATGCTCCGGAGCACAGGGTCGAAGAACAGCATCGCCTGGCCGCCCAGCGGTGCGTAGGTGCGGCTGGACTCGAGGAACATCACCGCCGGACCCGTCAGGCCCCGCAGCTGGATCTCGCGGGCGACGAACTCGACCAGCTCGTCGCTGGTCTCCTGGGCCTGTAGCCTTCCGAGGATCATGCGCCCGTGCGCCTGGTCGACGAACCGGCGGATCCCCGCAGCGACATCCCAACGTCCATCGTGTCACCCTCGCAGCAGGCCATGCCGGGCCGCGGAAGCCCGTCATCCACCAATCTCCATCGATGCAGCCTGGACCCGACCGCTGCCGGTGGCAGCCGAAGTATCCCGGATATCGTCACGACCACGATGCATCCCGGACCAGGGTCTCGCCGGCCAGCGTCCGCACGCCCAGAAGACCGACCGAGGCATCGTACACCCGGGTCGGACGCCGCGCCATGCCCGTCAGGACCTCCCACGGGATCGTGTTGCGCCACTGCGCCAGATCAAGGCACGTGATGACGTCGGTCGACTGGGAACCCAGCAACACGAACTCGTCATCTCCCGAGACACCCGCCACGTCCGTGACGTCGACCATGAGGGCGTCCATGGACACGACCCCCACGATGGCTGCGCGCTGGCCCCGCACCAGCACTGGGGCACCGGTCATGGAACGCGGATAGCCGTCTCCGTAGCCGATGGGCAGCGTCGCGATCCGCGACGTCCGGCGTGCCACCCACGTGCCGCCATAGCCGACGGCGGTGCCTTCGGCGATCTCGGCGATACGTATGGCGCGCGCCTTGATACGCATCGCTGGCCGGATGCCCGGCGGTGGCTCGATATCCACGGCGGGCGTGACGCCGTACGCAAGCAGGCCTGGTCGGACCATGGCCGCGTCGACGCCCCGACCGGTCAACAGGCCACCGGTCGCGGCGAGATGGTGGTCGGTGGTGTCGCCCCTGCTGCGGGCAGCGTCCACCGCCTGGGCCAGCCGGCCTTCCTGATGCGTCGAGGCGACGGCGTCGTCGGGGGTCGCCAGGTGGGACCAGACCGCGACGATGCTCAGCCCGGGCGCCGCCAGCTGGTCCAGTGCCGCACCCGCCTGGCCGGGCATGATGCCCATGCGCGTGAGGCCGGTGTCGATCTCGAGGTGTAGCCGGAGGGTGTTGCCACGCCCGGCCGCACCCGACGCCACCCAGCGAGTCGCCAGTGCTGTCGCGTCCTCGATGGTCGAAACGGCCAGCTGGAAGCCATGTCCAGCAGCCTCCTCCATCATGCCCACCGGCACCGGGTACAGGATGAGCACGGCGCCAGCGATGCCGGCCGCACGCAGTGCCAGGGCTTCGTCCAGCGAGGCGACACATACACCCGCGGCACCGGCGGCCAGGAACGCACGCGCCGCGACCTCCAGGCCGTGGCCATAGCCATCGGCCTTGACCACGGGCCACACGGCCGTGTCCGGCCCGACGCGCGCGGCGATGGCGCGCACATTGCCGCTGAGTGCCGCCACATCGATCTCCAGCCAGACGGGCCGGCGCAGCGACGGCAAGCCCGCGTCCTGCAGACGCGCCTGGATGCTCAACGAGGCGTGAACCCGATGCGCCGCTCGCCGCTCGAACGTTGGCGGGCCAGCTCACGGCGGACGCGCGGGATCTCCGGCAGCAGGTCGGACGCCATGAGCCCCGCATCGCCCAGTCGCTCCCTGATGTGCTCTCCCGCGACGGCGTGCAGGTAGACACCCAGACACGCCGCCTCCCAGGTCGGCACGCCCTGGCCGAGCAGTGACCCGATGACCCCCGACAGCACATCGCCGGTGCCGCCGGTGCCCATGGCGGGGTTGGCGGACGAGCTGGTGGCGACCCGGCCGTCGGGTGCCGCGACCACGGTCCGGGCACCCTTGAGGACCACGACGACACCCCAGCGAGCGGCCGCTGACCTGGCACGCTCCACCCGCTCGGCCGCGTCCGGTCCCACGGGCGAGCCATCAAGTCGACCGAACTCGCCGGGATGCGGCGTCAGCACGCACAGCCGGACCCGGCGCTCCCACCACTCCTCGGTGTCCGCGAGGGCGCCCAACGCCGTGGCGTCGACGACCGCCGGTGCCGGCACCGTCTCGGCGCCCGGCTGGCCCAGCCGTTCCGATACCCCGTGCCCCGCCACGAGCCGGAGAACGAGCTCCGTGGTCATAGGCCCCGGTCGCAGGCCGGGACCGACCACCATCGCGGTGTGTTGGCACGTGGCGATGGCCGCCACGGCCGCCGCTGGTTCGACGAGCCACGGCTCCGTCTCCGGCAGGCCCAGCGTCATCAGCTCCGGGACGCGACCCACGATGAGTGGCTGCAGGGATGCCGGCACCGCCAGTGTCACGAGTCCCGCACCGGTCCGGAGCGCGGCAGACCCGGCAAGAAGTGCCGCACCGGTCCAGTCCAGGGAACCGGCCACTACCAGGACCGATCCGAAGGTGCCCTTATGGCCGTCCGCGGGTCGCTCGGGCACGAACGGCGCGACGAGGGACTGGTCGAGCCGGATCGCGGTCGGCGACCGGTGGCCTGCGCGGCTCACGTCTTGTCGGTCGTATCGGATGGCTGGTCGGCATCCCATGCTGCGTCAGGCGTGACCGGGACCGTGGCCAGCTCCAGCTCCCGGAGGCGACGCATCCGCGCCATGAGCTGGCGCTCCCGGTCGTCCAGGCGCGCCTCGACGTCCACCGGGAACACGAATGTGCCGCCCTGGGTCCGGATGCCGAACGCGATGGCCACGGCGTATTCGCGTTCGTGGCTGATGGACACGGCCACCCGGCTCATGCCCAGTTGGTCAGCACGTCGGAGGGCCCGGTCGTGGAGCCGGACGGTCGGCTGTCCGGTAGGCAGCCGGACGATCTCGATCTCCCGCCAGCCGACACCCCGGACACCGAGTCCAAGGACCTTGCTGACGGCCTCCTTGGCCGCCCAGCGGCCGGCCATCGTCTCGGGACGGTTGCGCACGTATGCCCGCTCGGCGTCGGTCAGGATCCGCTTGGTGAACCGCTCACCGAAGCGAGTGAGGGCGTCGCGGATGCGTTCGACCTTGATGATGTCGATGCCCAGCTCGGTCGTGCCCTCCGGGGCCTCCATCAGCCGCGGGTCATCCGTGCCGGCTCATTCCACGGTCACCGACTTGGCGAGGTTCCGGGGCTGGTCCACGTCCGTGCCCCGCAGTACCCCGACGTGGTAGGCGAACATCTGGAGCGGGATGATGGCCAGCACGGGGCTGAGGACCTCGATGGTGTCGGGCACCCACAGCAGGTCGTCGGCGTACTCCCGGACCGCCTCGTCGCCCTCGGTCGCGACCATGAGCACCCGGGCGTCCCGGGCACGACCCTCCATGACGTTGCTGATGAGCTTCGACTGGAGCGTGGAGCGCGTGGCGATGGCGACCAGCGGCACCTCCGCATCGAGCAACGCGATGGGTCCGTGCTTCAGCTCGCCTGCGGCGTAGCCCTCGGCATGGACGTAGCTGACCTCCTTGAGCTTGAGGGCGCCCTCGAGGGCCACAGGGTAGGTGGTGCCCCGGCCCACGAACATGAAGCCATGGGCATTGACGTAGCGGCGCGCGAGGTCCGCGGCCGGCTTCGCCATCACCAGCGCCCGCTCGGCCTGGTCGGGCAGTGCCCGGAGTGCCGCCACCAGCTCCGACTCGAGGCCTGGCTCGAGGCTGCCGCGGACCTTGGCGATGGCCGCGGCGAGCAGGACCAGGGTCGTCACCTGGGTCGCGAACGTCTTGGTCGCCACGACGCAGATCTCGGGGCCCGCCTGCAGGAACAGGACCGCGTCCGCCTCGCGCGTGATGGCCGAGCCGACCGTGTTGGTGATGGCGATGACCGAGCAGCCGCGCTCGCGTGCCAGTTTCACGGGCGCCAGGGTGTCAGCGGTCTCGCCCGACTGGGTGACCGCGATGACCAGTGTCCGCCCGTCGAGTGGCGGCGGGCTGTAGCGGAACTCCGAGCCGATGTTCCAGCGTGCCGGCAGCCCCGTCCAGGACTCCAGCACCGTGGCCCCGATGGCCGAGGCGTACGCCGCGCTGCCGCAGGCGATGAGCTCGATGCGGGTCGCGCCGCGGATGGCATCGAGGACCGGCGCCAGCTCATCGATGCGGACCTCGTCGCCATGGATGCGCCCGGTGATGGCCGACCGGATGGCCACCGGCTGCTCGTGCATCTCCTTGAGCATGAAGTGGTCGTAGCCGCCCTTCTCGGCGGCCTCGATGGACCAGTCGATGACATGGATCTGGCGGTCCCGCTCGATACCGTCGAGACCCGTGATGCGGACGTGGTCGGCACCCAGGTCGGCGACGTCGCCCTCCTCGAGGAACATCACCCGCCGGGTGTGCGCCAGGACCGCGGTGACATCGGAGGCCAGCAGGTTCTCGCCCTCGCCCAGGCCGACGATGAGGGGCACATTGCGGCGTGCACCCACCAGGCGCGCGGGCTCACCCCGGTGGAGCACCGCCACGGCATACGCACCATCCGCCTGGCGCAGCGCTGCACGCACCGCGTCCGCGATGTCGCCCGTGTACGCCTCTTCCACGAGATGTGCCAGGACCTCCGTGTCCGTCTCGGAGTCGAAGCGGTGACCGCGCGTCATGAGGTCGTCGCGCAGCTCCCGGTAGTTCTCGATGATGCCGTTGTGGATGACCGTGACATCGCCGGTGCAGTCCATGTGCGGGTGCGCGTTGAGATCGTTGGGTCGGCCGTGGGTCGCCCAGCGGGTGTGGGCCAGGCCGACCGCCGCCGCGGGGGTCGCATCGAGGAGTGCCGTCCGGAGGTTGGACAGCTTACCCGCGCGCTTCTCCACGAACAGGTCACCGGATGCGGTCACGAGCGCGATGCCCGCCGAGTCGTAGCCGCGGTACTCGAGGCGCGCGAGGCCGTCCAGGAGGATGGGTGCCGCGTCACGGGGTCCGATGTATCCGACGATGCCGCACATGCGCTTGGCCTCCTGTCAGCTGGGCTGGTTCAAGCGTTCGGCGGCGAGTGCCGAGAGCGAATCCGCCAACGCGAGCACACGCGCCGGGTCCTCTCCTTCGACCATGATACGCAACACCGGCTCGGTGCCCGACGGACGCACCAGGACCCGGCCGCGGCCCTCCAGCTCCGCCTCCGCGGCACGCACGGCGGCCACCAGCTGACGATCCGCCTCCCACTGGTCCTTGTGCCGGACCGTGATAGCGCGCTGCTGCTGGGGGAACAGGGGCACGTCCGCGGCCAGCTCCGACAGCCGCCGCCCCGACCTGGCCATGATGCCCAGCACCTCCAGGGCGGTCACGATGCCGTCCCCGCTGCTGGTGTGCTCCCGGATGATGACGTGGCCGCTCTTCTCGCCGCCGACGCCGGCACCCGACACGAGCATCGCGTCCAGGATGTACTTGTCACCGACGTTCGTCTGCAGGACCTGGCCCCCAGCCCGCTCCACGACGGCAGCGAGGCCGCCATTGGACAGCACGCTAACGACGAGTGTCGACATGGCCAGCGCACCCCGCGTCAGCCGGTCCAGGGCCACGATGCCCAGCAGCTGGTCGCCGTCCACGACCGATCCGCGCTCATCGACGGCGACGCATCGATCGGCATCCCCGTCGAGAGCGAAGCCCGCATCCGAACCCTCCTGGGCCGTCAGGCGCGCAAGCGCCGCGGGCGCCGTCGCGCCGCAGCCCAGGTTGATGTTGCTGCCGTCAGGGGTGTCGAAGTGGACGCTCACGCTGACACCCGTCTCGGCCAGGATCTCCGGCGCCAGCCCGCCGCCGGAGCCATTGGCACAGTCGAGGGTCACGCGCAGGTCAGCCGGCGACTGGCGCGCCAGGCCCAGCCGATGCTGCCGGTAGTGGTCGATGCCCGCGCGGCCGTCCAGCTCGCGCCCGATGCCGGAGTTGGTCGGGCTCGGCAGGTCATCAGCGCGCCAGAGCAGCGCCTCCAGCTCCTCCTCCGACTGGTCGTCCAGCTTCAGGCCTCGCCCGTCGAGCACCTTGAGCCCGTTGTCGTCGGCGGGGTTGTGCGACGCCGAGACCATGATGCCGGCGCCGTAGCCCAGGTCACCGGTGACGAACGAGAGCGCCGGCGTCGGGCAGACGCCGAGTCGATGGACATCGACGCCCATCGAGGTCGCGCCGCACACGAGGCCAGCGACCAGCATGTCACCCGAGCGGCGGGTATCCTGGCCGACGAGCATTCGACCGCTGCCGCCCATCAGGTGGGCTGCGGTCGCGCGACCCAGGGCGAAGGCGAGCGTCGGCTTGAGGTCGACGTTCGCGACACCCCGGATGCCATCGGTACCGAACAGACGGGTCATGAGCAGACGCCTCCGGGCGCCACAGCGACAGGCACCGTGGTGGAACGATGGGACTCGCGGGCGCGACGCGACGGACCTGGGCCGGCGACGAGGTTCAGGGCGACACCGACGCGGCGTCGGAGGGGGCCGGCGACACGAGCACACCGGTTGGCGAGGGAGCTGAGGGCGAGGCAACCGGACCGGGCACCGACACGGTCACCCGGACGGTCGGCGGCGCGACCGACACCAGGTCCAGGCCTTCTGCCGCATCCACCACCACGTCCACCTCGTGCGTTCCGGGAGCCAGTCGGCCCACCGCGACATGCGCATCGATGGTAGACGGGTCGAGCGCCTCGAGGGTCGGCTGGGCGCCGGCGTAGGTGACGAGCACTGTCGGCGTCGAGAGCTCGTACTGGCGCCTGGCGCGGGCGCCCTGGGCCTGGACGCCCACCTGCCACGTCCGCGAGCCCGCATCGGGGGCGATGGTGACGACGAGCTCGATACCTGTTGCGTCCACCAGGCTCACGTCACTCGGCAGAGACGCATCCACCGATCGCTCCAGCGAATCGGTCAGGCCCGTGATGTCCAGGGGCGCGGTCGAGATGGAGGAGAGCCGCTCTACGGCAGCGGCCTCGCCGCTGACCGTCAGGGTCTGGGGATCGGCCGTGACGCTGGTGACCCGATAGCCGGGACCCGGCGCGCCCATTAGCACCGGCACCACGGGCAGCGTGGCGTACGCCAGCTCTCGCGCTACCTCGATGCTCACATGGACCCGCTGCGGGAAGATCTCGACCCCAGGGACCGGGGCCCCGGTCTCATCGGTCGCCTCCAGGTCCACCTCCTGGTCCACGTTGAGGCCGCTGGCATCGATGGCGACGCGCGCGATGACCGACTGGACCGCGGCAACACGCGAGCTGGCGCCCCGGACCGCCACGGTCGCCGGGCTGACCTGTGGCGCACCGAGGGCCAGACCACTCGGTACCGTGCCCCGGTCCGTCGTGACGGTCATCGGCCGGGACACGACCTGGTCGACCCGCACGTTCACCGAGCGGGGGGTGAAGTCGATGACCTGGACGCGCGGGTCGATCGCCGTGAGACGCACCGTGACCGGCACCGGGGGACCGCCCGCGCGCGGCGTCACGTTGCCCAGGTCGATGGACGCGAGGAACGAGCCGTTGGTCAGTTGTGTGGCAGCCTCGATCGGCGCCCGATAGCGGATAGCCGTGACCGAGCCGGGCAGGTCGAGGACCGCGGCGCCAGTCGGCGGGTCAAGGATCTCGATGGGGACCTCGCCAGGCCAGGTGCGCTCGTTGCCGGACAGGGTCACGCCGACGTACAGCACCGTGGCCAACCCGATGGCGGCCAGCTTGAGGGGCCAGTTCCGGAGCACGAGGTCGATGGCGCGCTTCACTCTGGTCCACCGACCGCCCGCGCCGGGCTCCCGGGCTGGGCCGGGTCCGCGGTCTGGGTCGATGGCGCGCTGGTCGCCACAACGGCGGGTGGGGGTGCGGCTGCGCTCATACCGGCGGGCCCATCCCCCACTTCCGGCGCGTCGCCACCGCGGCTGCGACGCCTGCGCAACACCCGTGGACGCTTGCCGCGCGCGAACGGCGCGCCGAGCGCCGAGATCCCCGCGGCCGCCCGTCCGGCATTCACGGAAGGACGCAGGAGCGCCACCAACGCGGCCCGCAGCCGCTCCTCGTCTGTCTGGCGCGACAGGCGGCCGCGCTGGACGAGGCCGATGGAGCCGGTCTCCTCGCTGACCACGATGACGATGGCATCGGTCTGCTCCGTGACACCCATCGCTGCCCGGTGCCGGGTGCCGTAGCGCTCGCGATGCATGGATGCCTCGGACAGCGGCAGCACCGCCCCGGCGGCCAGGACCCGGCCCGCCCGGATGATCACGGCGCCGTCATGGAGTGCCGTGCGCGGCGCGAAGATGGACGCCAGGAGCTCCTCGCTCAAGTCCGCATGGAGCATCACGCCCGTCTCGGCCGTGTCCTCGAGACCCGTCTCGCGTTCGATGACGATGAGCGCGCCGGTCCGTGTGGCCGACAGCGACATGGCAGTCCGAGCCAGCGTCCGGGCCACCGCCTCAGCGACCCCGGCGGCGCCCGATGGCGAGAATGCCCAGCCCATGGATCCGACCCTGCCGATGCGCTCGAGGGCGCGCCGCAGCTCCGGCTGGAAGATGACCACGAGCGCCAGCAGGCCGACCACGGCTCCCGTCTGGAGGATGCCCGACAGCAGTCGCAGGTCCAGCAGCTGAGCCATCGCATAGATGCCGTAGAGCACGATGGCGCCGATGACCAGCCGAACTGCGCGGGTCCCCTGGATGAGGCTGAACAAGCCGTAGAACAGGAGGGCGGTGAGTGCGATGTCGAGCAGCGCGGTGGGCTCGACGGACAGGCCGTCCACCAGGTCGCTCAGCCGGCCCATGTCGTCGGGGCCCCTCAGCCGACCCGGTCATCTGTCGATCCGTGGACGGACCGGAGGGCCATCAAGCCACGCCACCGGCAGCGATGGTAGCCAACCGCGGCTCCGAACCCTGGTGCAGGCGCGCCAACTGGAGCACACCCTCACGGGTCATCGGATCCTCTTCCAGGGTCAACAGGCGGGACAGCAGCAGCAATCGCTCGACACCCCGGTCGGCCCAGCCACGCTGGAAGTAGATGCGGGCCATCTGGAGGTGGGCCGCAGGCGCCCCGAGTGAGACGCCCAGCGCTCGCTGGCACGCGTCGAGCGCCGCATCCAGGTGGCCCTGCTGCTGGTAGCCCGCCGCCGCGGCCACGAAGCCGTCGATGGCAGCACGCTCCTGGCCATCCCGCCGCGACGTCTCGGCCACAGCGAGGAGCCGCTCCGGACCGCCCGCCCAGGCGGCAGCGCGCGCATTCGCCTGCTGCTCCACTCGCTGCCGAGCCTGATCGGCCTCAAGGCGCGCGACCTGCTGCACGAGATCCGCGGACTCGGCCCGGCGCCCTGACGCCAGCAACGCCGATGCCTTGCCGGACAGTGCATGAGGGTCATCCGGAGCGCGTTGCAGGGCCTCGTCGTAGGCCGCGATGGCGTCCTGGGCACGGCCCATCTGGAGCAGCACAGAGCCCATGCTCACGAATGGCAAGGGCCGATGTCCAGCCAGTCCGGCGGCTTCCTGGTAGCGGGCCAGGGCTTCCTTGTGCTGGCCCTTGAACACCGCCACATGGCCCTGCTTGAGGGCCTCTTTGTAGCGTTCGAATACCGGGTCCGGCATATCCCTACTCTAGCCCGCGCACGCGCGAGCGTCCCATCGCCACAAGTACCCAACGGTCGAGCCCGGTCGCACGCTGGACGAGCGAATGAGAAGCCCCGTCCTGCACGACCTTCGAGCGAAGGGCACGGACGGGGCTTGCAGCGCAGTCGTGAGCGGAGTCCGGTAGTCGACCGGGCTCCGGTCGACTACCGCTTGGTGTACTGCGGCGCCTTGCGCGCGCGCTTCAGGCCGTACTTCTTGCGTTCCTTCATGCGTGGGTCCCGGGTCAGGAACCCGGCCTGCCGCAGCGGCGCGCGAGCGGCCTCGGGGTCCGACTCGAGCAGCGCCCGGGCGATGCCGTGCCGGATGGCACCAGCCTGGCCTTGGGAGCCGCCGCCCTCCACCTTGATCATCGCGTTGAAGCGACCCTCGGTGTTGGTGACCCGGAACGGCATCAGCATGTCGCTCAGGCTGACGGCGTTGCCAAAGTGCTCCTCGAGGCTGCGGCCGTTGACCACGACCTGGCCCTCGCCGGCGATGAGGCGGACGCGCGCGACGCTGGTCTTGCGCCGGCCTGTCCCCTGGTAATACGCGGGAGTGGTGCTCATGCCGTGGGAACTCCTGTCGTCGAGAGCGGCGCCGGCTGCTGCGCTTCATGCGGGTGCGCAGGACCCGCGTAGACCTTCAGCTTGCGCAGCTGCTGGACGCCCAGCTTGTTGTGCGGCAGCATGCCCTTGACCGCGCGACGGAGGACTTCCTCCGGGCGGCGCGCCAGCAGGTCGCCCAGCGATTCCTGGCGGAAGCCGCCGGGATAGCCGCTGTGGCGCGCGTACGACTTCGTCTTCAGCTTGTCGCCGGTGACGGTCACCTTCTCGGCGTTGATCACGATGACGTGGTCGCCGGTGTCCATGTGAGTGGCATATGTGGGCTTGTGCTTGCCCGCCAGCAGCGTCGCGATGCGCGTGGCAAGGCGACCCAGGGTCTCGCCGTCCGCGTCGACGACGAACCACTGGCGCTCGATCTCGCTCGCCCGCGGTGTGTACGTCCTGGTCGTCATCCTCGTGCCTTTCCGATACTGACTGGTGAGCCCCCGCCGAGGACGACCCGCCTGAGACTCAGCCCATGTGGCGGGGCGACCTGTCCGGCGAAGGCCCGGTCCGGCGACCGCAACGCGGCCTCCAGATCTGTCATGGTCGCCTCCCCGTGCCCGATGCGCAGGAGGGCGGCCACGATACTTCGCACCATCTGGCGCAGGAACGCATCGCCTGCCACGTCGACCGTGACCACACGACCCTTCCTGCGGACCCGCACCCAGTACAGGGTACGCATCGGTTGTCTGTGCTTGCCGCCGAATGCGGAGAAATCATGCCGGCCGACCAGGGCCACTGCGGCACTGTCCATCGCTGACACATCGAGCGCCTCCCTGACTCCCAGGGCATATCGCTCGCGAAGTGGGCTCCGAGGTCCGTTCCAGATGGTATACCGGTACTCGCGCCGCACCGCAGCGCGGCGTGGCTGGAACCCGACATCCACCCGGCGCAGTGGCCCGATCGAGACATCCGACGGCAATACCGCCCTGATGGCCCGACCCAGCACATCCGCCGCGATCCGGCGCCCGCTCCAGCTGAATGCGATCAGCTGTCCGCTGGCGTGGACCCCGGCATCCGTCCTGCCCGCCCCGTCGATCCGGATACGTGCTCCGCCGCTGATGCTGCGAAGCGCTGTCTCCAACTCTCCCTGGACGGTCCGCTTCCCAGGTTGCACCTGGAAACCGGAGAACCCGGTACCGTCATATTCCACCCGCGCGGCGAACCGCACGACGCCACCCTCTCGGGTGGATGGCTCAGACGAGCTCGAGCTGGACGATGGGGGCACGATCACCGGCCCGAAGGCCGATCTTCGTGAGTCGGGTGTATCCCGAACTCCGGTCCCCATAGCGCGCTGCGATGTCGTTGATCAGCTTGTCGATGACGAGCGGCTCGTTGGGCAGCTCGGCGATGATGCGTCGCCGGGATGCGAGAGTGCCTTCCTTGGCAAGCGTGATCATCTGCTCCACCATGCCACGCACCTCCTTGGCGCGGGCCTCCGTGGTCTTGATCTGCTCGTAGCGCAGCACCGAGACGATGAGGTTCCGGTACAGCGACATGCGGGGGCCCGTCTTCTTGCCGAGTTTGCGGCCGTCGATGCGATGCGAAGACACGGCTCAGCTCTCCCCTTCGTCGTCGTCGCCGTCATCGTCTTCGTCGAAGTCGACCTCGGCGGACTCGGCGTAGTCGGTGGCTGTGTCCTCGGCGGGGAAGAAGCCACGCATGCGCAGCCGCTCCTTCATCTCGTCGAGCGACTTCTTGCCGAAGTTGCGCATCCGGAGGAGGTCATCGTCCTGCAGCTGCAGGACCTGGCCCACCTTGACGATGTTGTTGCGCTTCAGCGAGTTGTACGCACGCATCGGGAGATCAAGCTCCTCGATGGGCATGTCCAGCATGTTCTGGGGGATCGAGCCGGCGGCCGTGGTGGCCCCTGCGGTCTTGGCCAGCTGCTTGCCGGCCGAGGTGAACAGGCTGAATTGCGCGACGAGGATCTCGGCGGCGCGCGACAGCGCTTCCTCCGGCGACACGGTACCGTCGGTCTCGACTTCGATAGTCAGCTTGTCGTAGTTGGTCATCTGGCCGACGCGAGTGTTCTCGACGTGGTAGTTGACCTTACGCACGGGCGTGAAGATGGCATCCACGGGGATGACGCCGATGGGCATCTGCTCGGCACGCTCGGCCGCGAGATAGCCCACGCCGCGCTCGACCGTGAGGTCCAGCTCGATGGTCACGCCATCCGAGTCGAGGGTCATCAGCTCCTGGTCGGGGTTGACGATCTCCACGTCCGCGGACTCGACGATGTCTGCCGCGGTCACGGTGCCGGCACCGTTCTTGACCAGCTTCAGCTGGACCGGATGGGGCGAGTAGCTCTTGAGTCGCAACTTCTTGACGTTGAGGACGATCTGGGTCAGATCCTCCTTGACGCCCGCGATGGTCGCGAACTCGTGGTACACGTCGCGCACCTGGATGGAGGTCACCGCAGCGCCCTCCAGCGAGGACAGCAGCACCCGTCGAAGCGCGTTGCCGATGGTGACGCCGTAGCCGGCTGCGAGCGGGCTGGCTTCGTACTTGCCGTATGTCTCGAGCTCCTCGACGGGCTCGAGCTGGGCGTTCTCCAGTTCGATCATGAGAGGGGGATCACCTCGAGTAGTACTCGACCACGAGCTGCTCGTTCAGTTCGAGCGGCATCTGGTCGCGTCGGGGCAGCGCTGACACGTTCCCCGAGAGCTTGTCGGCATCGACGTTCAGCCAGTCAGGTCGCTGGGCAGCCCGGAGGCTGTCCTTGACCTGCTTGAAGTACTCCGTGGAGCGGCTGGTCTCCCGGACCTCGATCCGGTCGCCATCACGTACCTGATGAGACGGGATGGTGGTGGCTCGGCCGTTGATGGCGAAGTGGCCGTGGCTCACCAGCTGACGCGCCTGGGCACGGCTCGTGGCAAAACCCATACGGAACACGACGTTGTCCAGGCGCTGCTCGAGCAGGCGCAGCAGGTTCTCACCGGTCATGCCCGGCTTCACCTCGGCCGCCTCGAAGTAGCGTCGGAACTGTCGCTCGAGGACGCTGTACACGCGTCGGATCTTCTGCTTCTCACGCAGCTGGACTCCGTACTCCGACACCTTGCGCCGGCGCACGATGTGCTGCCCTGGCGGGGTGGGGCGACGTTCGAAGCCACACTTCTTGGTATAGCAGCGACTGCCCTTGAGGAAGAGCTTCATGCCCTCCCGGCGGCAGAGCCGGCAAACAGGTCCGTTGTAGCGAGCCATCGTTCGTTCCTAGACCCGGCGCCGCTTCGGCGGGCGACAACCGTTGTGTGGGATGGGTGTGACGTCGGTGATGGCGGTGACCTCCAGGCCAGCTGCCTGGAGCGACCTGATGGCCTGCTCGCGACCGGCGCCGGGACCCTTGACGAAGACCTCGACCTGGCGCATGCCGTGCTCCATGGCCCGCTTCGCCGCTCCGTCCGCGCTCTGCGCGGCGGCATACGGCGTGCTCTTGCGAGAGCCCTTGAACCCGGCAACGCCTGCGCTGCCCCAGGAGATCGTGGCTCCACCAAGGTCGGTGATGGTCACGATGGTGTTGTTGAACGTGGCCTGGATGTGGGCGTGGCCCGACGGCACGTTCTTGCGTTCCCTTCGCCGCGTCTTGGTCGCGCGCTTGCGTTCCGCCATGCTGGGATGGTGCTCCTGTAGGTCCTGTCCGGTGTCCGGGCGTTAGCGCGTCACCGTGAGGTCTGGCTCGGCTGCTGCCTGTGCTACTTCTTGCGCCGGACGCCGACGGTCTTCTTGGGACCGCGTCGCTGACGAGCGTTCGTTTTGGTGCGCTGCCCGCGAACGGGCAGGTTCCGCCGATGGCGGAGGCCTCGGTAGGAGCCGATCTCCTGGAGGCGCTTGATGTTCATGGCGACTTCCCGACGCAGGTCACCTTCCACCTTGTAGCGGCGGTCGATGATGTCGCGCAGTCGGTTCACCTGCTCCTCGGTCAGGTCCCGGACACGCGTGTCGGGATTGACGTTGGCCTGCGCCAGGATCTTCTGGCTGGTCGGCAGCCCGATGCCGAAGACATAGGTGAGGGCGATCTCCACGCGCTTCTCGCGCGGGATGTCGATGCCCGCGATACGTGCCACGGCTACCCCTGACCCTGCTGGTGCCTGGGATCACTGGGACGCGTGCCGATCATGGCCACGATGTCGCTCACCCTTGGCGCTGCTTGTGCTTTGGATTGCTGCAAATGACCATCACCGTGCCGTGACGGCGGATGACCTTGCAGTTGTCACAACGCGTCTTGACCGACGCTGAGACCTTCAACGTGGACTCCGTTACTTGATGCGGGAGGTGATCCGCCCGCGTGAGTGGTCGAACGGCGACAACTCGACGCGGACCCGGTCCCCCGGGAGGATCCGGATGAAGTTCATCCGGAGCTTGCCGCTGATATGGGCGAGGACCTGGTGCTTGTTCTCCAGCTCGATCGCGAACATGGCGTTGGGTAGCGGCTCGATGACCGTACCCTCCACCTCGATCGCTTCTCGCATGGCCACAGGCGGACCGCGGCTCCGCTATCGATGGTTGGGTCTGGACGACGCGGCTTCGTGTGGCACTGCCACGCGACGGGCGTCGATGGGCACCGGGACACGCCCGGCGCACGAAGGAGGAGTGTACCAGAAAGTCATCGGCGAGGGCAAGGGGTGAGCTTGTGCCTGGAGGTCGGTACGACCCGCGCCAGCGCAGCGGCTCATATGGCGCTGCCGGCGGCGGTGACTGGCAGCCCCGCAGCTTGCGCGGGGTCATTGACTGTCAGGATCCGGGGGCCCGAGTCGGTGATCGCGATGGAGTGCTCCCAGTGGCATGCCATGGAGCCATCGAATGTCTCCACGGTCCAGCCGTCCGCCTTGACCCGGACCTCATAGCTGCCAAGGGTGAACATGGGCTCGATCGCCAGGCACAGCCCGGGCTCGATGCGCCGACCGCGATTGCCGGTGCGATAGTTGGCGACCTGGGGCTCCTCGTGCATCTCGGTGCCGATACCGTGGCCCACAAAGGAACGGACGACGCCATACCCGTGGGCCAGTGCGACGTCCTCGATGGCCGCGCCGATATCGCCCAGGAAGCCACCGGGCCGGGCTGCCGCGATGCCCGCGTACATCGCATCGCGGGTTGCCTCCACCAGTTGGCGCGAAGCCGCCGGGACGTCGCCCACGATGAAGGTCCGTGCCGCATCACCGTGCCAGCCATCGATGATGGCACCAGCGTCCACGGACACGATCTGGCCATCCGCGATGCGTCGCTTACCCGGGATTCCGTGGACGACCTCGCTGTCGATGCTGATGCACAGGGAGTGCTTGTAGGGTCCCACCGGACCCGGCTCCCCGACGAAGGACGGTGTGCCGCCCGCGGCACGGATGATATCCGTGGCGATGATGTCGAGTTCAAGGGTGGTGACCCCTGGTCGGATGGCGCTGCCGACGGCGTCCAGCACGTCCGCGACGAGCGAGCCCGCCACCGCCATGCGTCGGATCTGGCTGGCACTCTTGAGCGTGACCCGGCGCTCTCCGATAGCCATCGTCAGGCCCGCTTCGCCGCCCTGTCGGCGACCCGCAGCAGGTCGGCGGTGACCTCGTCCATGGGTCGGTCGCCCCGCACCGCGTGGAGCACGCCAGTCTCCGTATAGTGATCCACGACCTCGTACATCGGCGGCAGCTGACGGGCCAGACGGGCGCTGATGGTCGCGGGCCGATCGTCCGGCCGCTGCTCCAGGGCGCTGCCGTCCAGATCACACACGCCCGCGGCACGCGGCGGACGGGTGGCCAGGTTGTAGACGTGCTGCTGGGTGCCGCTACACACGCGGCGGCCGGCAAGTCTCTGGACCAGCTCCGGCGTATCCACCTCGATGTACAGGGCAGCCGCGACGTGCGCATCCTGGCGCGCCAGGAGCACGTCGAGTGCCTCCGCTTGGGGACGTGTCCGTGGGAAACCGTCCAGGACGGCCCCCGCGATCGCGTCCGGCTGGGCAAAGCGTTCCTCGACCACGCGCATGGTCAAGAGGTCCGGCACGAGGATGCCCTTCTCGACGTACTTGCGGACCTCGTCTCCGAGGGCGGAACCGTCGCGCAGGGAGGCACGGAACAGGTCACCGGTGGAGATATGCGGCAGGCCAAGCTCCTTGGCCAGCCGGAGTGCCTGCGTGCCCTTGCCCGCGCCAGGCGCACCAAGGGTCACGAACACCAGGGGCCGCTCGGCGACAGTCTCGCTCGGGCGGTCCAATCGGGTCGCCTGGGTCACTTGATGAACCCCTCGTAGTTCCTCATCATCAATTGCGCTTCGAGCTGCTTCATCGTCTCCACGACGACCGATACCACGATGAGCAGCGCGGTGCCGCCGAGGCTGAACGAGCCCACGACGCTGCCGCTGAAGAAGGCGGACAGCAAGATCGGGCTCACCGCCACGATGCCCAGGAACAGGGCGCCGGCAAGGCTGATCCGGTAGACCACACGCGCGAGGTAGTCACGGGTCGGGGCGCCCGGGCGGATACCCGGGATGAAACCGCCGTTCTTGCGCAGTTGGTCAGCCGTCTCGTCTGGTTTGAACGTGAACGCCGTGTAGAAGTACGTGAAGCCGACCGTGAGCAGGAAGTACAGCAGGATGTAGAGCGGCGCCCGCTGGTCGAGGATGTCGATGACGAACTGGGACATGTCCCCGATGAAGCCTTCGCTCGAGTTCTGGAAGTATGTCGCCAGCTGGACCGGGAACAGCAGGATGCTGACCGCGAAGATGATCGGGATCACGCCAGCCTGGTTCACGCGCAGGGGCAAGAAGGTCGCGCCCCCCTGGTACATCCGGCGACCACGGACGCGGCTCGCATACTGGATGGGGATGCGTCGCTGGCCCTCCTGGATGTACACGATGGCCGCTACTGCGCCGATTCCCAGCGCGCCGAACGCGATGCCCGCGCCCAGGTCAGGCGAGCGAAGGAAGGTCGCCAGGGCGCTGGGCGTCTGGGCGACGATGCCGGCAAAGATGATGAAGCTGATGCCGTTGCCGATGCCCCGCTCGGTGATGAGCTCGCCGATCCACATCAGCAGGATGGTTCCAGCCACCAGGGACGCGATCATGGTCAGCGTGTCCAGACTTGACAGGTCGAAGCCCGGGATGGGTGACGCCCCGTTCACCGTCTGGCTCGACAGCAGGATGAGGTAGCCATACGCCTGCAGCAGGCCCATGGGGACCGTCAGGTAGCGGGTGTACTGGTTGATCTTGTTGCGGCCGTACTCGCCTTCCCGCTGCAGCTGCTGCAGCCGGGGCACGACCCCGGTCATGAGCTGCATGATGATCGAGGCGTTGATGTACGGGTTCACGCCCAGGGCGATGATGGAGAACGAGGCCAAGCCACCACCGGAGAACAGGTCCAGCAGCTGCAGGAACGGGTTGGCTCCGATGACCGCATCGAGAGCGTCCTTGTTGACCCCGGGAACCGGCACGTTGGCCAGCCCTCGCACGATGACCAGCATCGCGAGGACGAACAGGATTCGCTTCCGGATGTCCGGTGCGCGGAAGGCGTTGACGAGGGCGTCGAACACCGTGCGTCAGTCCTGGGAAGCCGTGTCCGCGGGTCCGCCATCCAGCTCCGCCGGATCGCCAGCGGGCGCGGTCGGAGCGTCGTCCACGGCATCGGCCGACATTGCCGTGGCCGTATCGAGCACAGGAAGCTGCTTCTCGGGCGTCATGCTCTGGAGTGTGCCACCGGCGGCCTCGATCTTGGCGCGCGCGGTGGACGTGAACGCATCGGCGAGCACGAACATCGGCACCGAGACCTCACCGTTGCCCAGGATCTTCACGGGTACGCGATCCTTGCTGATGAGCCCAGCCGCGCGAAGGACCTCCGGGTTCACGGTGTAGGGCGAACGCTCCGTGAGGGGCTCGCCCAGTCGACCGGCTTCCGCGTACGCGGAGATGCGGCCGATGTTGACCACCTGGAACTCGATGCGTCCGATGGGCTTGAAACCGCGCAGCTTGGGCACCCGGATGTGGATCGGGGTCTGACCGCCCTCGAACCACGCCGGGATCGAGGCACCTGCACGGGACTTCTGTCCCTTGGTGCCGCGGCCGGCGGTCTTGCCCTTGCCGGCAGCGATACCTCGACCGACACGGATGCGTCGGTGGGTCGACCCAGCGGCGGGCTTGAGATCGTGGAGCTTCACGGCTTGCCCTCCTGGGCATCACTAGAGGTGCCAGACGCCGCCTCGGTGTCCGGGATCTCCTCGGCGGTCACCAGGTAGCGCACGGTACGCACCATACCCCGGGTGACGGCGTCGTCGCGATGGACCACCGTGTGACCGATGCGATCCAAGCCCAGGGCGCGGACCGTGCCACGGGCACGAGCGGTGGTGCTGACAGTGCTCTTGCGGAGCGTGACCAGCAGCTTACCGGCCATCGGTTCCCTCCGTGACCGGGCGCGGCTGGCCCGGGATGAACGAGTACAGCTGCTTGCCGCGGCGGGCGCTCAGCTCCTCGGCGCTGTGGAGGCTGCGCAGGCCTTCGAGGGTCGCCCGGACGACGTTCACGGGGTTCGTGGAGCCCAGCGACTTGGACAGGATGTCGCGCACACCGGCGGCCTCGACCACGGCACGCACCGAGCCACCGGCGATGACGCCGGTCCCCTGCGACGCAGGCTTGAGCAGGACCGTGGACGCGCCGTACTGCTGGAGCACCTCGTGCGGGATGGTGGTCCCCACGAGCGGCACGCGGATGAGGTGCTTCTTTGCGTCCTCGACGCCCTTGCGGATGGCCTCCGGCACTTCGCCGGCCTTGCCCAGGCCCGCGCCGACATGGCCGTTGCCGTCGCCAACGACGACCACCGCGCTGAAGCTGAAGCGTCGACCGCCCTTGACGACCTTCGCCACCCGGTTGATCTGGACGACCCGCTCTTCGAGGGTCAGCTTGCTCGGATCGATCCGTGCCATCGAGATTCTCCTCTAGAAGTCGAGGCCGGATTCGCGCGCGCCATCGGCGAGCGCCTTGATCCGCCCGTGATACCGGAACCCGGCGCGGTCGAAGACGACCTGCTCGATCCCAGCAGCCCGTGCACGTTCGGCGACGAGGACACCGACCTTGCGAGCAGACTCGACCTTGGTGCCGGCTGCTCCCTTGAGGGAAGCCTCCAGCGACGAGGCGCTCGCGAGGGTGTGACCCGTGGTGTCGTCGATGACCTGGGCATAGATCTGTTCGATGCTGCGGAACACAGCGAGTCGCGGCCGCTCGGTCGTGCCTGCAAGGTGCAGGCGGATCCGAGAGTGGCGCTTGCGGCGCGCGGCGCCCCTGTCGGCGGCCTTGGCCATGATGCTCGTGGTTCTCCTTTGGTCGGTTCGGGGCGGGCGATGACGCTCGACCCGTCGGTGCCGGTGCGGTCCCTCAGCGGGTGCGCACCGTGGGTGTTACTTCTTGCCGCCGATCTTGCCGGACTTGCCGGCCTTGCGACGGATGACCTCGCCCGTGTAGCGCACACCCTTGCCCTTGTAGGGTTCCGGCTTGCGCATCTGTCGGACGCGGGCTGCGATGTGGCCGACCAGCTCCTTGTCGATGCCCGTGACCGCCAGTCGGGTGGGATTCTCGACCTCGAACGCGATGCCCTCGGGGGGATCGATCTCGATGGGGTGGCTATAGCCCAGGCTCAGCTGGAGCTTGCGTCCCACCAGCTGGGCACGATACCCGACGCCGGTGATCTCGAGGCCCTTGCGGTAGCCGGTGGTGACGCCGATGACCATGTTGGCGATGAGGGTACGGGTCAGCCCGTGGAGCTCCCGCGACTTCTTGAGGTCGTTGGGGCGCTCGACGCGCAGGATGCCGTCCTCACGCACGAGGCTCAGCACGGGCGAGATGTCACGCGCCAGCTGGCCCTTGGGGCCGGTCACGGCCACATGGCTGCCATCGATGGTGATATCCACGCCGGCCGGAACCGGGATGGGGAGTCTGCCGATACGTGACATTCGGACCTACCAGACGTATGCCAGGATCTCGCCGCCCAGCTGGCCCCTGCGGGCCTGCTGTCCGGTCATGATCCCATGGCTGGTGCTGACGATGACGAGACCCAGGCCGCCGAGGACCCTGGGGATGTCGGTCTTCGCCGCATAGACCCGCAGTCCGGGCTTGCTGATTCGCTTGAGTCCGCTCACGACGGGCACGCGCCCGACGTACTTGAGCTGGATCTTGAGGAAGTTCCGGGGACCTTCCTGGTACTCCGTGAAATCCACGATGAAGCCCTCGTCCTTGAGGATCTTGGCGATGGCCAGCTTCACGCGGGAGTTGGGGACCAGCACGTCGTCATGTCGAGCGCTGCTGGCGTTGCGGATACGCGTGAGCATGTCCGCGATGGGGTCAGAGATATTCATTGGGCTACCAGCTCGACTTCGTCACGCCCGGGATCTGGCCCAGCAGGGCACGCTCCCGGAAGCAGATGCGGCAGAGTGCGAAGCGACGCATGTAGCCGCGCGGACGACCGCAGATGGAGCAACGGTTGTAGCTCCGGACGTCGAACCGCTGCTTTCGCTTCGCCTTGGCGATGAGGGACTTCTTGGCCATCGATCCGCTCCTCGGTCAGTTGGCGAATGGCATGCCGAGGAGAGCCAGCAGTCGCTTGGACTCCTCGTCATTGGTCGCCGTCGTGACGATGCTCACCTCGAGCCCACGCAGGCGGTCGATCTGGTCGTAGTCGATCTCCGGGAACGCGAGCTGCTCGCGAAGACCCAGGGAGTAGTTGCCGCGGCCATCGAATGACTTGCCGGGCACGCCCCGGAAGTCACGGATGCGCGGCAGTGCCACGCGCGTGAGGCGCTCCAGGAAGTCCCACATTCGCTCGCCCCGAAGGGTGACCATGACGCCGATGGCATTGCCCGTGCGCAGTCGGAACTGTGCGATGGACCGCTTGGCACGCGTCACCACAGGCTTCTGGCCCGTGATGAGGGTGAGGTCGCCCAGGGCAGCATCGATCGCCTTCGCGTCTCGAAGTGCCTCGCCCAGGCCGATATTGACGACGATCTTGGTCAGGCGCGGCACCTGCATCGCGTTGCCATACTCGAACTCCTTCTGGAGCGCGGGCACGACTTCCGTGATGTACCGCTGACGGAGCTCGCTCACTTGCGCTTCTTCTCCACTCGCGTCAAGGGCTCGCCACAGTGGCTGCAGGCCCGGACGCTGCGGCCATCGGCGGCCTCCGTGTGGCGGATCCGTGTGGGCCGCGAGCAGGAGGGGCAGATGACCATGACATTGCTGACATTGAGGGGCATCGCGATGTCCAGGATGCCGCCCTGCTGGACCGTCGGCTGACGGTCGGTCCGGCCGGCGCTGGAGCGGGGCTTGGTGCTTCGCTTCGCGATGTTGATACCGTCTACGACCACGGCGGCTCCGGCCAACGGCGACTTGCGCTGCCAATCGGCGCCGAACTTCTTGGTCGACTTCTTCCAACCAGGGGTGTTGACGACCACCTTTGTGACCATCCCCTTCTTGCCGGCATCCTTGCCCGAAAGGACCAGGACCTGGTCCCCCGAGCGGATGTCCATGACCCGGGTCTGACGCTGTGGCCGTGATGCAGGGGGCATCACAGCACCTCGGGTGCGAGCGAGATGATCTTCATGTAGTTCCGGTCCCGAAGCTCGCGCGCGACAGGTCCGAAGATGCGGGTCCCGCGCGGGTTGCCCTGATTGTTGATGAGCACGGCCGCGTTCTCATCGAAACGGATGTAGCTGCCGTCGGGGCGTCCGTACTCCTTCGCGGTCCGGACGATGACGGCCTTGACCACATCGCCCTTCTTGACCGCCGCATTCGGGATCGCCTGCTTGACGGCGGCCACGATCACATCACCGACCCCGGCCGTGGTCTTCTGCGACCGACCGAGGATCCGGATGCACTCGATGGTCCGGGCGCCGGTGTTGTCGGCGACCCGCAACCGGGTGGAGGTCTGGATCACGAGGTCACCTCTTCCGCGGCGGCATCGGCAGCCTGGTCGCGGCCGGGATGCGCCACCGCATGGATGGCCTCCTCGGTCTCGGGCTCGGATGCCACGACGAGATCGGTGCTGCCATCGGCAGCGCGCTGCACGACCTCGACCATCCGCCAGCGCTTGGTGGCTGACAGTGGCCGCGACTCCTCGATGCGCACGGTGTCTCCGATGCGCGCCTCGTTGCGCTCGTCATGGGCCTTGAAGCGGGTCGTCAAACGGATGACGCGCTTGTACAGCCGATGGCGGGCGAGTCGCTCGACCGAGACGACGATCGTCTTGTCCATCTTGTCGGAGACGACACGGCCGACCTTGGTCTTCCGCTTCCCCTCAGTGCGCGTCTGTGGCGCGCCGCTCATGACTTCCCTCCGCGACCGGCGCCGACGCCTGCCGCCGCCATACCGAACTCGCGCTCGGTCTGGACGGTCAACAGCCGGGCGATGGAACGCCGCGTCTGTGCGATCTGGCTGTAATCGGACAGCTGACGGGTCGCCAGCTGGAATCGAAGGTCATACAGGTGTCGGCGTGCCGACACCAGCTCCGTCTGGAGTTCCTGGTCTGACAGCTCGCGAGCCTTACTGATGTCCATCACCGGCTCCTTCGCGGACCAGGAACTTGACGTCGACGGGCAGCTTGTGGCTGGCCAGGCGCATCGCCTCTGCGGCCTCTGCCTGGGGCACACCGGCCATCTCGAACAGGATGCGTCCCGGCCGGACGACCGCGACCCAATGGTCAGGGGCGCCCTTGCCCGAGCCCATGCGGACCTCGGCGGGCTTCTTGGTCACCGGCTTGTCCGGGAAGATCCGGATCCAGACCTTGCCACCGCGCCGGACGTATCGGGTCATGGCGCGTCGTGCCGCCTCGATCTGTCGGCTGGTGATGTAGGCCGGCTCCTCGGTCATCAGCGCGAAATCGCCGAACGCGATGGTCGTGCCGCCCTTGGCGGGGCCGCTCATGCGACCACGCTGCTGCTTGCGGTGCTTGACGCGACGGGGCATCAACATGGTCTACGCCCCGCCCGCGATGGCGCCGGCAGCCGCAGTGGCCTCATGCGGAGCGGTGCGCTCCGGGAGCACGTCGCCGCGGTAGATCCAGACCTTGACGCCGATGGCGCCGAAGGTGGTCCGGGACAGCACCTGGCCGTAGCTGATGTCGGCACGCAGCGTGCCCAGCGGGATGCGGCCTTCCTTGTCCCATTCGCGACGTGCCATCTCGGCGCCACCAAGACGACCCGACACGGAGATCTTGACGCCCTTGGCGCCCGCCTTCATGGTTCGCTGGATTGCTTGCTTGATGGCCTTGCGGAATGCGATCCGGCGGGCCAGCTGCTGGGCGATATTGGCGGCGACCAGGACCGCGTCCAGCTCAGGCTGGCGGATCTCCTTGATCTCCAGCTTGACCTTCTTGGTCGTGAGCTTGCCAACCGCCTGGCGCAGCGACTCCACATTGGCGCCGCCCTTGCCGATGACGATACCCGGCTTGGCCGTGTGCACCGTGACGGTGACGTGGTTGATGCCCCGCTCGATCTCGACCAGGCTCACGCTGGCATTGGCAAGTCGCTTGCCTACCAGCGCCCGGATGGTCATGTCTTCCTTGAGCAGGTCCGTGTAGTCGCGATCGGCGTACCACTTGGCGTTCCAGGTGCGCGACACACCAAGCCGGAAGCCATTGGGATGGACCTTGTGACCCATGCCTCAGGCCTCCTTGCTTTCGACCACGATGGTGATATGGGTCATCGGCTTGTGGATGGGGAACGCACGCCCCTGGGCGCGCGGTCGGAAGCGCTTGATCGTCGGACCCTCGTCGGCGATCGCCGCCACGATCACCAGGTCGTCGGCGGACAGGTCATGGTTGTTCTCGGCGTTGGCCGTGGCGCTCTTGAGCACCTTGGCCACGTCCTTCGCGGACCCCTGGGGCATGAACCGCAGGATCGCGGCGGCATCATCGACCTTGCGGCCAACGATGGCGCGGGTGACCAGACGGGTCTTGCGGGTGGATCGGCCGATGTACTTGGCCGTTGCTGATACTCGCATCGCGGCCTCCTACTTCAGTGAGGTCGACCGGTCGGTGTGCTTGCCATGCCCGCGATAAGTGCGGGTCGGGGCGAACTCACCCAGCCGGTGTCCGACCATGTTCTCGGTCACGAAGACCGGGATGTGCTTCTTGCCGTTGTAGACGGCGACGGTATGACCGATGAAGTCCGGGAAGATCACGCTTGCGCGGGACCAGGTCTTGACGACCTTCTTCTCGTTCTTCTTGTTCATCATCTGGACCCGGCCAAGGAGCCGCGTCTCGATGAACGGTCCCTTTTTGAGGGATCGCGACATGCGCTACTCCTGCCTAGCTCTTGCCGTGCCGGGAGCGCACGATGAGGCGCCCGGAGGTCTTGTTACGTCGGGTGCGATGGCCCATCGCGGGCTGGCCCCATGGTGTCTTCGGCGGCATGCCGGTGGGCGACTTGCCCTCGCCACCACCATGCGGATGGTCACGCGGGTTCATCACCACACCGCGCACCTCCGGCCGCCTGCCCATGTGACGGGCGCGACCAGCCTTGCCGATGCTCTGGTTCTCGTGGTCGAGGTTGCCCACCTGGCCGACGGTGGCCATGCACCGGATCGATACCCGGCGCACCTCACCCGAGGGCAGCCGGATCTGGGCAACATCGCCTTCCTTGGCCAGCAGCTGTGCCGAGGCACCTGCCGACCGGACGATCTGGCCGCCCTTGCCGGGCACCAGCTCGATGTTGTGCAACTGGGTGCCCAGCGGCACGGACGACAGCGGCAGTGCGTTACCGACCCGGGCTTCCGCCTCCGGACCAGCCACCACCGTATCCCCGACCTTGAGGCCGTGGGGCACGAGGATGTAGCGCTTCTCGCCATCTGCATAGTGCAGCAGGCCGATGCGCGCCGATCGGTTTGGATCGTACTCGATGGTCGCCAGCTTGGCGGGCACGCCGAACTTGTCGCGCTTGAAGTCGATGCGTCGGTAGTGGCGCTTCTCCCCGCCACCACGATGGCGCACGGTGAGGCGGCCCTGGTTGTTGCGGCCGCTGCCACGCGTCGTGGGCTCCAGAAGCGGCTTGTGGGGCGTGGTAGTCGTGATCTCCTCGAAGGTCGAGCGGGTCATGAACCGTCGGCCCGGGGAGGTCGCCTTGTAACTGCGAAGCGGCATGACTACACGCCCTCGAAGAATTCGATCTTGTCGGTGGACTTCACGGTCACGACTGCCTTCTTCCAGGGAGAGGTATAGCCCTTGATCCGGCCGCGCTTGCGGTTCCGGCTCTTCTCCTTGGGCTTCGTGTGGGAGACGTTGACCTCCAGCACCGTGACCTTGAACAGCTCGGCGACCGCTGCCGCGATCTGCAGCTTGTTGGCGTCGTCGTGGACCGCGAACGTGTACTTGTGACGCTGCGTCTCGTCCATCGACTTCTCGCTGATGACCGGGCGCAGGACGATCTGCGATGCCAGGAGCGTCATGCGTACACCTCGGTCATCGTGCCGAGCGACGGCTGGGTGATGATCAGCATGTCGGCGTTCAGGATGTCGACCACGTTGAGGGAGTCCGCGCGGATGACGTGGACGCCCGGCAGGTTGCGCGCCGAGAGCTCCAGCCGCTCATCCTTGCCGGCTTCGACCACCAGGACGCGGCCCTGTGCCTGGAGCGCTGCGAGGTAACCCACGAGCTCGCGGGTCTTGATCGCATCAAGGTCCAGGTCTGCCACGAACTTGATGGCACCATCGGTGAACTTGGAGGTCAACGCGCCCACCAGCGCCAGGCGCTTCATGCGCTTGGGCAGCTTCTGGACGTAGGACCGGGGATGCGGCCCGAAGACCACGCCGCCGCCCGCATAGTGCGGTGCGGTGCGGGTACCCTGGCGCGCGCGGCCGGTGCCCTTCTGGCGGTAGGGCTTGCGGCCACCGCCGCGGACCTCGCCGCGAGTCTTGGTATCAGCGGTGCCCGTGCGCCGACCGGCCAGCTGGGCGACGACCGCCTGATGCAGGACAGCGGTGTTGACCGGCGCCGCGAACAGCGCCTCGGGCAGATCGACCGTGCCGGCCTCGGCGCCGGCCTTGGTGTAGAGCGTCGTGCTGACGGACATGGCTAGACCTTCCTGACCAGGATGAGCGCATTGCGTGCGCCCGGCACCGGTCCCTTGACGAGCAGGAGCTCACGCTCCGCATCGACCTTGAGGATGGTCGCGCCCTTGACGGTCACGCGGTCGTTGCCCATGTGTCCGGACATCGGTGTTCCCTTGAACACCTTGCCGGGGGTCGTACCGCCACCGATGGAGCCCGGCTCGCGATGCGAGTCGGAACCATGGGTCTCGGGTCCACGCTTGAAGTGATGTCGCTTGATGGTGCCCGCGAAGCCCTTGCCCTTGGACACGCCCGTGATGTCGACGCTCTCGCCGGCCTCGAACAGGCTGACGTCGAGCGTCTGACCAACGGTGTAGTCAGTACTGTCGTCGACCACGAACTCGCGCACGTCGCGCACCCGCGGCAGGCCCTTGAGCTGACCCAGCCGAGGCTTGGTCAGGCGCTTGGCGGTGCCGGCTCCCACCTGGACGGCGGTGTATCCGTCGCGCTCGGGGGTCCGCAGCAGCGTCACGGTGTTGGGCGTGATGGCCACCACGGAGACCGGCACCATGGTGCCGTCGGGCTGGAAGATCTGGGTCATGCCGACCTTGCGGCCGAGGATGCCGATGCCTGGCTTGCTCACATCTTGATCTCGATGTCGACGCCCGCGGCAAGCGAGAGTCGCATCAGGGCGTCGACCGTCTTGGACGAGGGGTCGAGGATGTCGATGAGCCGCTTGTGGGTGCGGATCTCGAACTGCTCCCGGCTGTCCTTGTCGATGAACGGCGAACGCAGGACGGTGTACTTCTCGATACGCGTCGGCAGCGGCACCGGGCCGACAACATCCGCGCCGGTGCGCTGGGCCGTCTCCACGATCTGGAGCGCGGACTGATCCAGCAGCCGGTGATCGTATGCCTTGAGGCGGATCCTGATCCGCTGCCGCGCCATCAGGCGAGGATCTCGGTGATGGCCCCGGCGCCCACGGTATGGCCACCTTCGCGGATGGCGAAGCGCTGGGCCGTCTCGAGGGCGATGGGGGTGATGAGCTCGACGGTCATCTCGACGTTGTCGCCGGGG
>Ga0105047_10000814_pt1 | contig 54484 bp, 44 predicted proteins | sample MAT04_FD_78384 | JGI IMG/M metagenome (GOLD analysis project Ga0105047, IMG submission 78384) | Freshwater microbial communities from Lake Fryxell liftoff mats and glacier meltwater in Antarctica - MAT-04 (megahit assembly) | ecosystem: Environmental > Aquatic > Freshwater > Ice > Liftoff... | reverse complement strand
GGTCTGCACCCATCCGCGTGCGACTGCCATCTCCTCGCGAGTGACGGTGAGCGGGATCATCACCTCGACAATCGGGTTCTTGCCCTTCTTGCGCAGCGCCGCGGCGGCGGCCATCAGCGCGCGCACCTGCATGGCGTAAAGGCCGGGCTTCATGACACCCAAGCGCACGCCGCGAATACCGATCATCGGGTTGTGTTCGGCCCACTCTTCGGCCGCAGCGAGTTCGGCGGTTTCGGACTTCGACAAACCACCACCCGACTTCCACCAGTGCTTCTTCGAAGTCGCACGCTTGATGCGGAGTTCCTCGACCGACGGCAAGAACTCGTGCAGCGGCGGATCAAGCAGGCGCACCGTCACCGGCAGGCCATCCATTGCCGCCAGAATCTGTTCAAAGTCGATCTGTTGCACGCGGCCAAGCTCTGCCAGCGCGGCCGTCTCTTCTGCCGGAGTTTCGGCGAGGATCATTCGGCGAACGACGGGCAGCCGATCGGGTGCCAGGAACATGTGCTCGGTGCGGCACAGCCCAATGCCCTCGGCGCCGAGCTTGCGTGCGTTGGTCGCATCTTCGCCGGTGTCGGCGTTGGCGCGCACGCCAAGCTTGCCCTTGCGAATGGCGTCGGCCCACGTGAGGATCTTGTCGAACTCGGGCGGCGGCTTCGCTGCGGCGAGCGCCATCGCACCCAGCATTACTTCGCCACTACCGCCGTCAATGCTGATGACATCGCCTTCGCGGACGACCACATCGCCAACCGAAAACTGTTTGCCATCGATCTTGATCGCGTCGGCGCCGACGATCGCCGGAGTGCCCCAACCACGCGCCACGACCGCTGCGTGACTGACGAGCCCACCGCGAGCGGTGAGGATGCCTTGGCTGACCATCATGCCGTGCACATCTTCCGGGCTGGTCTCGTTGCGAACCAACACGACCTTTTCACCGCGCTCGTCGGCGCTCACTGCATCGTCGGCCGTGAAGTACACCTTGCCCACCGCGGCACCGGGGGACGCAGCCAAACCCTTGGCGAGCACCTTGCTCTCGCCGGAGAACTGCGGGTGCAAGACCTGATCGAGGTGATCGGCCGCAACACGCATGACCGCCTCGCTCTTGGTGATCGACCACTTCGCGGAGACCTTGCCCTGCGGCGACGTCATGTCGACGGCCATCTTCAGCGCAGCAGCACCGGTGCGCTTGCCGACGCGTGTCTGAAGCATCCACAACTTGCCCTGCTCGATCGTGAACTCGGTGTCGCACATGTCTTTGTAGTGGCGTTCGAGACGAGCGAAGATCGCCAACAACTCGACGTGAATCGTCGGGAAGTGCAGCTTCATGTGGTCGAGTGTCTCGGTGTTGCGAATACCGGCCACTACGTCTTCGCCCTGCGCGTTGATCAGAAAGTCGCCGTACGGATTGTTGTCGCCAGTGGCCGCGTTACGGGTGAAGCCGACGCCGGTGCCGCTGTTGTCGTCGCGGTTGCCGAAGACCATCGTCTGCACGTTGACGGCTGTTCCCAGATCGTGGCTGATGCGCTCGCGTACGCGGTAGGCGATCGCGCGGGCACCGTTCCAGCTGGCAAACACGGCCTCGACCGCACCGCGCAACTGTGCACGTGGCTGCTGCGGGAACGCCTTGCCGGTCGCCTGCTGCACGACCGTCTTGTAGTGGGCACACAGATCCTTCAGTGCCGTCGCGGTCAGCTCGGCATCGGTCTTTACGCCAGTGGCGGCTTTGGCCTGCTCGAGCGGATGATCGAACAGCGCGCCATCGACATTGAGCACAATGCGGCCGTACATAGCGATGAAGCGGCGATAGCTGTCGTAGGCGAAACGCTCGTCGTTGGTGACCTTTGCGAGGCCCTGGACGCTGTCGTCGTTGAGACCCAGGTTGAGGACGGTGTCCATCATTCCTGGCATCGAGAACTTGGCACCCGAGCGCACCGAAACCAAGAGCGGATCGCGTGCATCGCCCAGCTTGCGACCCATCGCCTTCTCGAGCTTGGTGACGTGCGTTGCAATCTCGGCATCGAGACCCTTCGGCCAACCGCCCTTCATGTACGAGCGACACGCATCCGTGCTGATCGTGAAGCCCGGTGGCACCGGCAGCTGCAACACGCTGGTCATCTCTGCGAGGTTTGCGCCCTTTCCGCCGAGCAGGTCCTTGTACTCCATCGGAGGGCGGCGGTGCTTGTGGTTGAACGAATAGACGAGTGGCACAAGGGGCGAGTCTATGGCGGACGCCTTGCGGCGACACTGGTAGTTCGACGGCACACGCCCGTAGGCTCGCGACGTGCCCACCGCTGCGACGATGCGCCTATTCGGCTTCCCGCTACACGTCGGCCGCGGATTCTGGATGTTCATGGCGCTGATCGCGTTCATCAACTCCAATGTCCTCGGTTTGGGTGGCGCGATTGTTTTCGCGGGACTGATTGCCGCATTCACGCTCGTGCACGAACTCGGGCATGCCTTCGCTGCGCGGGCCACCGGTGCGCGCGCGGAAATCTCGCTCGCGTTCATGATGGGGTACGCCTCCTTCACTCCAACCCGCAAGCTGTCGCGTTGGGAGCATGTGGGCATTTCCCTCGCCGGGCCAGCAACGCAGATCATCATCGGCGCCGGCGTCTACCTGGCACTCGGTGGCCCGGCATGGCCGCTTGAAGGATTGACGAACGCTCAGTTCGCGGCGCTGTGGGCTGGCCCAATGATCGGGTTGTTCAACCTGGTGCCGGTGCTGCCCTTTGACGGCGGAAACATCTTCGAACAGGCAATCGGCGCCGTGTTCCCGCGCCAGGCGCGGCGCTTCATGCTGTGGTTCTCGGCGGCAGTCAGTATCGCTGGCCTCGTTGTGGTGACGACTACCCCACGTCTGGCGGGCTTCATCATCTTCACGATTCTTCCGCTGCTCACTGTGGCGCAGATGGTCTTCGGTGACCGCGCGCACGCCAACCGCGCGGCCGGGCAGGAGGCATTTGCGCGTGCGGAGGCTTTGGCCTGGGCGACCGGTGACGTGTCGGCGTTTACGCGCGATCAGGCGCCGTCACCGTGGTTTCGAGCGCATCAGCAGCTCCGGCATGGTCAGCCCGCGCTCGCCAGCCAGGTGTTGCTCGCCGACTTCGCAGCACCAACGCCGGTGAACTGGTGGCCGCCCGACGCCGCGTCGAAGGCCGACCTGCGCGCACTGGTCGACGTATTGCCGCGCCCTCTCCCCCACGGCAGCGTGTTCAGCGACTTTGTGCTCTCGGGAATTCTGCTGCGTCTCGACGATTTCGAAACCGCTGCGCATTACGCGGCCGACGCGTACACCGCGACACGGCCAGCGATGTTCGCTGTCCACGTTGCTCGTGCCGCTGCCGCGCTCGGCGACAACGCAACGGCCGCAGCATGGTTGCGCACGGCGGCCACCACCGCGCCTGCCGGTTCGCTGCAATTCGCGATCGCAGCAGCACCCGAGTTCGGTGCGATGCGCAACGACCCCGCGTACGCGCAAGCCCTCACGCCCTAGCGCCACGTTTCACCATCGCCAGTGCCTCCGTGCCGCACACACTCGTGACGAACCCAACTGCGACGCCATCGAGTGAGTACGGGTCGCCGACAGCGGTGCCGGCCGAAACCGTGACTCGCTGCAGCGACTTCGGTGGTGTGGCACCGCGGCTATCCATCCGCTCGACAAGTTCCTGGCCTGGATAGCAACCCTTGGTGAAGTTGACCGTCACCGGCACAACACCGGTCTCGCCCGGGATCGTTTCACCGGGGACGATCTCGCTGCCCATCGCCGGCCACGCTGCGCCAATGCGGGCCGCCAACAGATCGTCGGCAGAACCAGCCCGTACCTCCACATCAGGACTGGTCGGTGCCTCGCCGAGCAGATCGACGCCGTCTCCCCAACTGGCGAGCCCATCCACATCGGCCGCACCTTCGCCGCGGATCGCGATGCATTGCCACGGCAGATCGGTGATCTCGGCCTTTACGCGAATCTTGAAACGGTTGAGGCGGGCCACCATCACAGAGCCGTAGCCAGCATCAGTGTCGAGCACGAACGAGTCGTCACCCGTGCGCCAGATACGCAACAGCACTTCGATCTTGCCGGTCGGCTGCAATAGAAAGCTCCACAACGAGCTTCCGACGGCTAAAGGCCGGACTTCTTGCGAGAGTTGTGACTGCAGAAATGTCGCCGCGTCGGCACCGACCACTTGCACAACATCGCGGGCGTAGGGAGCCGAGAACACCCTGCCAGTGTCGCACCGGTTGCGCCGCATGCCAAACTGCTGGCGTGGAAACCGACGCATTAGTCCGTCGCGTCACATCGGCGGGGCGACGTTCGCGGCAGGCCTATGGGCTTTCAAGCGCAGCCGCCTCTCCTCGTGGGAGTGCTAGGAACCGTGTTGCTGATCGGCGGCCTGATCAACTGAGCGCGCCGCCCTGTTCCGGGCAGTCATGCGTCGCGCGGCAGGCACGGCCGCGAGCAATGCTGCAGCCTTGTTGCGGCACTCGAGGTCTTCTTCGTCGGGATCGGAGTCGGCAACAACTCCAGCACCTGCCTGAAACGAGGCTCCGTGCGCGCCGACGAACATCGTTCGAATCGCGATTGCGGTGTCGAGGTTGCCGCTGAAGTCGACGTAACCGACCACACCTGCGTACGGACCGCGCTTCACCGGTTCCAGTTCGTCGATCAACTGCATCGCACGGACCTTGGGCGCGCCGCTGACAGTGCCGGCGGGCAGCGTTGCGCGCAACACGTCGATCGGTGTCTTGCCTTCCACCAACTCGCCGCTGACTTGCGAGGTGAGGTGCATCACGTGGCTGTAACGCTCGAGACTCATCAGCTCGTCGACGTGCATCGAGCCGAACTGAGCAACGCGGCCGACGTCGTTGCGAGCAAGGTCGACAAGCATGATGTGCTCGGCCACTTCCTTGGGATTCTCGCGCAGTTCGCCAGCCATACGACGGTCGTCATCGTCGTCGCGCCCACGTCGACGGGTGCCGGCAATCGGGCGACTGATCACCTTGCGACCGCGTACCTGCACCAGCGGCTCCGGCGAACTGCCGGCGATGGTGATTGATGCGTGGCGCAGGAAGTACATGTACGGACTGGGATTGATCTGCCGCAGCACGCGGTAGAAGTCGAACGGATCAGCATCGAGCTGCACGTCGTAGCGCTGCGCGAGCACGACCTGAAAGATGTCGCCAGCAACGATGTGTTCCTTCGCGACCTTTACTGCCTGCTGATACGCACCACCGTCCATCGAGCTACGTACTTCCGGCAATGCTTCGTCGGCCAACGGTGGTTCCATCGCGACAGCGATCAACGGTCGCGAGAGGTCTGCGATCGCGCGTTCCACTCGAACACACGCGGCGTCATACGCGGCATCAACTCCTGCCGAGTCCAGTCCCAACACCGGAGTACTCTCGATCAGGTACACGCGCTGACGCCAGTGGTCGAAGGCGGCCAGCGAACCAATGATGCTCATCACGGCGTCTGGGAACTGCCGATCGTCGTGCGGCGCATCGGGTAGGTGCTCGATTTCGCGCACGACGTCGTAGCCGAGGAAGCCCATCACGCCGCCCTGCAACGGAGGCAGCTCGGCCATGATCGGCGCGCGGTAAGCAGCGATCAACGCGTCGAGTGCGACGAGCATCCCGCGATCGAGCGGAACGTCCGCCGTCAGCGCCGTGCCGGTGAGGGCGATGCGACCGTCGCGCAACTCGAGTGTGGCGACCGGGTTGCGGCCCACAAAGCTGTACCGCGCCCAACGCTCGCCGTGCTCGACGGATTCGAGCAAGAAGCCCTCGCCGTCGCCGACCAGCTTCAGGTACGCGGCCACCGGTGTCTCCAGGTCGCCCAACACTTCGGACCACACCGGAACCACCGTGTGGGCGACGGCAAGCGCACGAAACTCTTCCAGACTCGGCCGCATCAGTCGTTCACTCATCTGTCGTGCGTTGTCGGTCGTTCAGTTACAAGTACAGGCCGGTGCTGGCTTCGATGCGCGTCGCCGCCACCGCGTGCAAGTCGCGTTCGCGCAGCATGATGAAGTCGGCACCGCCGACCTCGACCTCGTAGCGATCCTCGGGGCTGAACAACACGCGATCGCCAACTTCGGCGCTGCGCACGTTTTGGCCGAGTGCAACAACCTCTGCCCAGACCAAACGCTTGGAGATTTGTGCTGTAGCGGGAATCAGGATGCCGCCGGTTGAACGACGCTCACCATCGCGCTCAGGTATACGCACCAGCAGCCGATCATTAAGCATCTTGATCGGGAGTTTCTGATCATCCAACGCCACCTCGGCAGGGTACCGTCGGGGCATAACGTCCCCAACGGGACGAGAAGGGATGTCCATCGTGCGCAATCCCCTGTCGGTGGCTGCAGTCGGTTTCACGGCGCTCGCGCTTTTCGCCGCATGCAGCGACGACGCTGGCACCGCCAGCACTATGCCTGACGGAGCGACCACAACGGTCTTCAACGCGGACCCAGCGCGAACAACAACGACGCTGCAAGTCGATACGCCGACGACGTTCATCGCCAACTGCGCACAAATGCCCGAAGCCGCGGCCATCTCAGCGATCGTCGGCATTCCGTTGGCCGACGGCCAAGTCGTCGCAGCCGGCACGTGCCAATACGTCGGGCTCAACGAACAGAACCGCGTGATCACTCTCGGCCTGCTCGCGGACCTCGGCGATCAGGCGACGTTCAACGATCTGCAGCTTTCACTCGGCGCCAGCGCGCCACTCAACGATCCGACACTGGTGAACGCGATGATCGATCCCAGTTCGCTCGTGTACATCAACACCAACGGCGCGATCTACACGGTGCTCACCCTCATCACCGACGCAACGCCAGCCGAACAGGTGCCAATGTCAGCCGCCGTGCTGCACCTCTGGCTGGGCGTCTAGTCGTTGGGCGTCTAGTCGTTGGGCGTCGAGCCCTGCGAGCGGCGAGAGCGACGCTCGACGGTGGCCGACGGTGCCGAGTTAGTCAGCGCCCCGACCAAACCGACAATCGTTTCCACGGTCGGACGTTCTCCCCGGGTGTGACCGTCGATTGCATCGCGCATCGCGGCCACGTGTGTCGGCGTCGTGCCGCAGCATCCGCCGACGATTCGCGCACCACCGTCGATCGCCGTGGTCGCGTAACGCGCCATCAGTTCTGGCGTGCCCGAATACACGATCTCGGTGCCCTCGAAGTGCGGCACGCCACAGTTGCCTTTCGTCACGAGCGGAAGGACGCATCCCTGCATCTCAAGCAACGAGACGAGAATGTCGGGTGCGCCGACACCGCAGTTGGCGCCCATCGCCAGCGGAGCTACCGGCTCGACCGCGAGCACGTCGGCCAGGTTGCCCGGCATCAGGCCCATCATCGTGCGCCCGGCCGTGTCGAACGAGCAGGTCGCGACATACGGCAACCCGACGGCGATTGCCGCCGTGGCTGCCGCGTGCACTTCCTCGGGCGACGACATCGTCTCGATCCATGCGACGTCAGCACCGCCGTCTTTCAAGCCGCGAATCTCTTCGGTGAATGAGGCGACCGCGTCGTCGTGGGTGAGCAGCCCAAGCGGCTCGAACAACTCGCCGGTCGGACCGACTGAGCCAGCTACTACGACTGGCCGCGACACCGAGTCGACAACCTTGCAGGCGAGTTCGGCGGCGGCGCGGGCAAGTTCGTACGTGCGGTCTTGCGCCTTGTGCAGCTTCAAGCGCTGCCGGTTGCATCCGAACGTGTTGGTGAGGATGATGTCGGATCCAGCTTCGATGAACTGCCGATGCAGATTCATCACTTCGTCGGGTCGCTCGACCGTCCAGAACTCCGGCGGATCACCCGACATCAACCCGGCAGCGAAGAAGTTCGTGCCGGTAGCGCCATCGGCGAGCAAGACTCGCCCGGTGGCTAATAGGTCGGAGAGGGAAGCGCGCATCGGGTGAAGGCTAACGCCGACTGCACGTCGCCGACCGTCATAACTTCGCTCGCATCAAGCCGTGACCGCTTCGATGCGAGCCTTCACCTCGGGCGTCAGACGGGCGACGACATCAAGCGCGGCGAAGTTCTCGACAACCTGGCTCGGCCGACTTGCACCGGTGATCACCGTCGACACGCGTGGGTTGCTCGCGCACCAGGCGATTGCCAACTGGGCCAACGAGCAATCCAGCTCGGCGGCGATCGGGCGCAGCAGCTCAACCTTCTGCAATGCAGCCGGGTCGGTCACCCGGCCAGCAAGCCATTCGTAGCCCGGCAACGCGCCACGGCTGTCGTCGGGGACGCCGGCGTTGTACTTGCCGGTCAACAGGCCACTCGCCAGCGGGCTCCAGATAGTGGTGCCCAACCCAATCTCGTCGTACAGCCGGGCGTACTCGAGCTCGACCTTGCTGCGCGCGAACAGGTTGTACTGCGGCTGCTCCATCACCGGCTTGTGCAGGTGATGGCGATCGGCAATGTGCCACGCTGCGCGAATCTCGTCGGCCGCCCATTCGCTGGTTCCCCAATAGAGGACCTTGCCTTGACTGACCATGTCGCTCATCGCCCACACCGTCTCTTCGATGGGCGTGTTCGGATCGGCGCGATGGCAGAAGACGAGATCGATGAAGTCCAACTGCATGCGCTCAAGCGAGTTGTCGATCGCCTGGGACAAATACTTGCGATTGAGCGTGTTGCGCATGTTGCGCATGTTGCCGTGGACGCCCCAGAAGAACTTCGTGCTGACAACAAACGCCTGTCGCGCCCAACCGAGCTGCTTGAACACACGGCCCATCTGCGCCTCGCTGCCACCGCCCGCGTAAGCCTCGGCATTATCGAAGAAATTGCAGCCGCTGTCGAACGCAGCCTGCATGCACTCGGTAGCCAGGTCGTCGCCGAGCTGGTTGTCGAAAGTGACCCAACTTCCGAAGGAGAGCACTGAGACCTGTAAGCCGCTGCGACCGAGTCGGCGGTACTGCATCTTGGTAGCCATGGCGCGCAGCGTACCCGTGGCGCCAATGAGGCAACGTGGCCGAGCTAGCTCGCCAGCGCAGTGCGCAGTGCTGCCAGCTCGGCAATTCCCGCGCTACCGACACCGCAGCAGCCACCGACGATGCGCGCGCCCGCCGCCAGCCAGGACGGAACAAGCCCAGGAATCTCGGCGCTGCGCGTCGTACTCGACCAATTGCGGTGATCTTCGTCCCAGTGCGCCCCATGATTCGGATACGCGACGAGCGGAACCGCGACGGACAGGCTGCGCAACAGTGGTTCGATGAATTGTGGGGCCGTGCAGTTCACCCCGACAGCGTCGACGTCGCCAACCACTCGACCAACGGCATCCGCGAGCGCCTCGCCACCACACACGCGCTTCTCGTCTTGGCAGCTGAACGACACCCACGCAGGAGTCGACGTCAGCGACCTCAGCACACTGACGATGATCTCCGCCTCAACACCCGTCGGAATAGTTTCAATCGCGAAGAGATCGGGGCCAGTATCGACCAACACTTCCAGCCGCGCCCGATGGAATGCGCGCACTTGCGCCCAACTGGCTGCGTAGCGACCGTGGTACTCGCTACCGTCAGCGAGGCAGGCGCCGAAGGGGCCGATCGAGCACGCAACGATCCCTGCACCACTCGCTCGCGCCACCGCAGTTGTCGAAGCCAGTACGCGACGGGCGGCTGCAGGCTCGAGTCCCGCCGCCACGATCCCTGCTTCGCTTGCTTGGTAGCTGGCGGTGATGATCACGTCTGCTCCGGCGTCGACGTAGCGCCGGTGCGCGTTGGTGATGATGTCTGGGCGATCGACCATCGGCGCCGCAGCCCACAGCGGGCCGATCGGCAACTCGCCTAACTCCTCCAGCGCAGTGGACAACCCGCCATCGAGAACGGTGAACGGCCGTCGCGATATGACGGGCGACAACTCGGGTGCGAAGACATCGCGCAACTCGGGCGACATCTTGGACACCGCGTCACGTTACCCGTGCCGCGTTGCCGCGTTGGCGCGTACGCGAGGATGCATCATGCCGGAGAACCCCCCTCACTCAGCGACAGCTTCCCTGGCCGTCATGGCCGATCACGTCGAGAGGTATCAACAAGAAGTGGCCGAGTTCGTACCGGTCTACCAACTACATCAGCGCGACGACGTCGTCACCGCGCTTGTGGAGGCCGAGCGCGCCCTGCGCACAGCAGCGCGATGCCTGCGCCGATCGGCGAAGTTGGCCGACACGACGCATTGAGATTGGTCAGCCCAAAAGGTCACTGTGGGTGAAAAAGCGGCGACGGCCCCTCACGGGGCCGTCGCTCAGCGATGCCAGGCGGCGGATCCCGGCATCGCACGCAAACCAGGTGGCGGGAACCTGGTTGGTGAGGTCACTATACACGTTCGCAAAACCCGCGCAACCGGCCACGCAGCGTGGGATTACGTGCCCGTGACGACACGAACTATGTGCGCGACCGAGGCAAAATTGACGACGGACACACGTCTTGCAGAGTGCACTGGCCGCACAACGGTTTCTTCGCCGCGCAGACTCGCCGCCCGTGCAAGATCAGTCGCAGGCTGAAGTCGCCCCACTCCGAGGGCGGCAGGTAGCGACCAAGTTCGGCTTCCACCTTCACCGGGTCTTCCTGTGCCGTGAGACCGAGTTTGCGACTCAGGCGCCCGACGTGAGTGTCGACCGGTAGGCCCGGCAATTTGAACGCGACGCTGCGCACGACGTTCGCGGTCTTGCGACCGACACCGGCAAGTGTGACCAGATCCTCCAACGCGGTTGGCACCTGCGCGTCGAAGCGCTCGACGAGTGCTTGTGCCATGGCGATGAGGTTGCGGGTCTTGGTTTGGTAAAACCCGGCGGAACGCACGATCGCTTCGACCACCTCCGGGTCGGCGAGCGCCAGCGCCGTCGCGTCGGGATAACGCGCGAACAACGCGGGCGTCACCAAGTTCACGCGCGCGTCCGTCGTCTGGGCCGACAGGATCGTCGCCGCCAGCAATTCGAAGGGATTGCGGTGGTCGAGTTCGCAAATGGCTTGCGGGTACTGGATGGCCAGGCGCTTGGCGATCACCACTGCGCGCTGCTTGGCGGTGCGTCGCGCGGCAGCCATGCAGCGAGGCTACCGAAACCAGTGGTCACGGCAGACCAGTAGCCTTGACCAGATGGTGCGGGCAGATACACCCGATCTGCAGTCGAACCCTGATCGACGTGCGGTACAACCATTCCTCACGGCGAGTCGGCCGTTCGGTTGCGCCCGCCTGAGCGCGGTGTCGTTCGAACCCACGACTTTTCATCTCGCTGCAGCCAGCAACTCGGCGATCATCGGTTTCGCACAGGCCGCCGCAGTCGACGACGGCTACATCGTCGATTGCATCGCACCCGATCCTGCTACACGCGAACTACTCGTCCACTCGCTCGTAGCGGAATTGCCCCTCAACGCAGGCGTAACGTGGTGGGGCCACGACGACGCGAGCGACTTGGCCCTCGCAAAGAGACTGCACATGCATGCGACGAATCGTCGACTGCTCAATATGCGCAGACCGTTGCCGCTCGAACGATCGCTCACGGCAGTGGCCGACGATGTAAATGTGCGTCCGTTCGTGGCCAGCCGCGACGAACAGTCGTGGCTGGAGGTGAACAACGCGGCGTTCAGTTGGCATGGCGAGCAGGGCGACTGGGACTTCGCCACGCTGCAGGCACGAATGAGCGAGCCGTGGTTCGACCCGGCTGGCTTCTTGCTCCACGAACGCGACGGTCGGCTAGCCGCATTCTGTTGGACCAAGGTGCATGAGGCCAACGTTGGCGAGATCTACGTCATCGCGGTCCACCCTGACTTCCACGGTCATGGCTTGGGACGGGCAATGACGATTGCGGGGTTACGCCACCTCGCCGACACGGGGTCGATTGCTGCAATGCTGTATGTCGAAGCCGACAACACATCCGCCGTGCGACTGTACGAGTCGCTCGGTTTCCAAACCGCCCACACCGATGTCGCCTTTCACCGACTCACTATCTAACGACTCACTATCTAACGACTCACTGCCTAACGACTTACTGCCCAACGACTTACTGCCCAACGACCTACTGGAGCTACGCAATGACCGCCGTCGACAGCAACCCCACCGACACTGGTGCACTCCCCCGGTGGGATGTCACCGACATTCACGAATCCTTTGACGCTCGGTCCTTCGGCGACGCCATGGACCGTTGCGGCGCCGACATGTCGCGCCTGGAAGCACTATTCGAACTACACGACATTCGGGTCACCGAGCACCGACCGGTCACGGCCGCCGACGGCCGGGCGGCCGACGCGGTCATCGCGGCGACCAACCAGGTGCGCGATCACGCCGACCTCACCGCCGCGTACATCCTCGCGACAACGACTACTGATAGCTACAACGAGCGGGCCGAAGGCCTGCTCGGCGAGTTCGACATGGTCGACGTTCGCCAGCGCCCGCTGACCGCACGCCTTGCCGCGTGGATCAGCTCGTTGGGGGTTGATGCGCTCGCAACGGTCAGCGAGCAGGTCGCCGAGCACCGTGGACCACTCGAGAAACTGGCGAGACGGGCTGCGCACCAGATGAGCGAGAGCGAAGAAGGTCTCTACGCCGACCTGGTCAGCACCGGCTCGTCCGCGTGGGACCAACTGCACGGCGTCGTCACATCGCAACTGGCGGTGCCGGTAAACATGCCCGACGGCACCACGCAAACACTGCCGATGGCCGCTGTGCGCGGCCTCGCCACCCACGCCGACCCCGCAGTACGCAAGGCCGCGTACGATGCCGAACTCGCCATCTGGCCAACCGTCGCGCCTGTGTGCGCGGCCGCGATGAATGCGGTGAAGGGTGAAGCAAACGTGGTCAACCGCCGCCGCGGTTGGCAATCGCCGCTCGACGCTTCGTTGTTTTCAAACAGTGTGAGCCGCGCCACCTTCGATGCCATGCAACAGGCCATCACCGAGTCGCTCGCTGACATGCGCGGCTGGATGCGCTCAAAGGCCCGTCTATTGGGCCACGAGGGTGCGCTGCCGTGGCACGACCTCGTTGCGCCGTTGCCGCTCGCGGCACCGCAGATCTCTTGGGACGAAGGCGTGCAGATCGTGCGCAACGCGTTCGCATCATATGGTGGCGGATTGCGCGGCTTGCTCGATCGCGCGCTTGACGAGCAGTGGGTCGATGCCGGGCCGCGTGCTGGCAAACAGGGCGGCGCGTTCTGCATGCCACTGACCGGCGACCGTTCCCTGGTGTTCTTGAACTGGAGCGGCAGCTTCGATTCTGCGCAGACGACAGCACACGAGCTCGGACACGCCTACCACAACACGCAACTCGCTCATCGAACACCGATGCAACGCGCCTTGCCGATGGCGCTCGCCGAAACGGCGAGCATCTTCTGCGAGACGCTGGTGGTTGAGGAAGGTCTGCAACGGCTGACCGGCAACAACCGATTGGCGCTGCTTGATTTGGATCTGCAGGGCACGGCACAAGTCGTCGTCGACATTCGCAGCCGCTTTCTCTTCGAGACCGAGGTCTTTGTTCGCCGTCAGCGACGCACGCTCGGCGTCAGCGAACTCAACAGCCTGATGCAACAGGCACAGGCCGACGCATACGGCGACGGCCTGCTGCAATCGACCGCTCATCCGTACATGTGGGCAGTCAAGCCGCACTACTACAGCAGTCACTTCTACAACTGGCCATACACCTACGGTCTGCTCTTTGGCCTTGGGCTGTTCGCCCAGTATCAGCAAGATCCCGAGCGCTTCAAGGCGCACTACGACGACGCGCTCTCGCGCGCAGGCATGAACTCGGCCGAGGAACTCGCCGCAGTGTTCGGGTTCGACGTGACCGACCAAGCGTTCTGGACCGCCAGTCTCGATGTCGTCCGCGGCCGCATCGCCAGCTACAACGAGCTAGCAAAGAACGTGTGAGCACGCTCTACACGCCGACGCGCGAGTCGCTGGCCGAACTGCTCGCCGGCGAGCCCCGCTATCGGCTCGACCAGCTGTGGGACGGGCTCTACACGCAACTGGCCGCACCGGCAGATATCACGAACGTCCCCAAGGCACTGCGCGAGCGCCTCGCCGCTGAGTTGCCGACCGCTCTAACGCAACAGCTTCGCCGCGTCAGTGACGGTGGCGACACCGTCAAGTACCTGTGGTCGTTGGCCGACGGCAGCCGCATTGAAACCGTCCTCATGCTCTACCCCGATCGAGTCACCGTCTGTGTCAGCAGCCAGGCGGGCTGCGCGATGGCGTGCGGGTTCTGTGCGACTGGTCAGGCGGGCTTCACCCGCCAACTCTCCGTGGGCGAGATCGTCGAGCAGGTCGTCGTTGCCGCGCGCGACGCGCGCGCGATGGGTCGTCGGTTGGCCAATGTCGTGTACATGGGCATGGGCGAGCCGATGGCCAACTTGCCGGCGGTGTGGGAATCGGTCGAACGCTTGCATGGTGCGGTCGGATTGTCGGCGCGCCATATCACGGTCAGCACTGTCGGAATCGTGCCGGGCATTCGGACGCTGACCGAAAAGCAACTGCCGGTCAATCTGGCGGTGTCATTGCACGCCGCCAACGACGAATTGCGCGACGAATTGGTGCCGATCAACAAGCGTTACCCGTTGCACGACCTGATGGAGGCGTGTGCTTCCTACTTGGAGGCGAAGGGGCGACGGTTGAGCTTCGAGTGGGCACTGATCGCTGGCGTCAACGACCGTGCACAAGACGCCGCCGAACTAGCGAAATTGTGCCGGCAATTTCGGCTACCGGCGCATGTCAACCTGATTCCGCTGAACCCGACGCCGGGTTACCCAACCGTCGGCTCGACCGCCGCCGCTGTCGCGCGATTTCACCGTTCGCTCGTCGACCTCGGCGTCAACGCAACGGTGCGACGCAATCGGGGCACCGATATCGACGCCGCGTGCGGCCAGCTCGCAGCTGGCCAACCGGTCGTGCTCAGCAGTGGGCGCGCACGGTCGGATAAGGATTGACCGCGGGACCACCGCCGGGACGAATCTCAAAGTGCAAGTGCGGTGTACTTGACTTCGCGTTGCCGGTGTCGCCCATGTAAGCGATGACGTCGCCAGCTTGTACGTCGCCGAGCAAGCCATAGGCGTCAAGGTGCCCATAAAAGTAGTTGTTGCCATCAACACCGATTAAACGGATCGTGTGTCCGCCGAGTTCGCGTTCGCCGCTGACAGCGAAGCCGTCGACGATCGCCAAGATCGGCGTTCCGCGCGCACCAATCATGTCGACGCCCTCGTGACGACGCCCACCACTGCGCGGCGCGCCCCACGTATCGCCGAATCCAACCGCTGCATCACCAGTCGGGCACACCCAACCGACGCCGCCGTAGTCTTCGCCGCCAGCACCACCGGGTCGACCGCCGCTGCCACCGCCGCCGGTCTGGCCACCGCTGCCGACCTCGGCTGCAACCGCAGCGTTTTCGGGAGCCAGGCTCGGCGCGTCAATGTCGTCGTCGAGGATGGTCGTCGGCGACACCGCCGCCTGCTGCGCGGCTTGCCGAGCGGCTTGCGCAGCACGAGTGCGTTCTTCGGCGACCAACGCCTTGCGCACAGCATCGTCTTGCAAGCGCTCGGCCTCGACCTCCTTCAGCTGCGCGACCTCGGCGATCGCCTGATCGCGCAGCGCTGCGGCAGTTGCTCGCTGCGCTTCGGTCTCGGCATGCTTGGCGACCAGCTCGTCGTTCTTCTTGTCGAGATCGCGGTTCAGCGAATCGAACTCGTCGAAGTCGGCCTCCGACGTATCGGTGATCACTTCCGTGAAGGCAGATATCTGCATCTGTTCTTCGGCACTAGAGAATCCAGTGAGTAGCGGCGAGGCGGCTGCGCTCGAACGGGTGAAGCGGTTGACCGCGACCTGTTGCACTCGGTCCCGAAGCTCGGCGACCTGGTTTTCTAGGCCGACGATCTCGGCCTCCAGTTCTTGCGCCTCAACTTCCAACCCGTCAAGTTGCGATTCGGCGGCGAAATACGCGTCGGCGGCCCGGTTCGCCCGATCGCGGGCATCGGCAATTTCGCGGGCCGCCTGCTCGGCCCCGGACTCGGACGCCAGCACGGTGTGGCCAGATGTCATCGGAACAAGCGCGCAGAGTGCGATCAGCATGGCGACGAGTCGACGCATTGGTCCGCAAGCTAACAGAGGTCTCATTTGGGGTACATTCGGCGCACTTACAAAGCCGTATCCTCATCGGTCAGATGACTGTTGTTCTGAACCTCTCGCAGGTGAGCTTCGTTCGGAACGAACGTCTGATTTTGGCCCCCATCAGCTGGCAAGTCAGCAGTGGCGAGCGTTGGTTGGTGCTCGGAGCCAACGGCAGCGGCAAAACGACCCTGCTGCGCATCGCTGCGATGTACGAGCACCCGTCCTCGGGAACGGTGGAAGTGCTGGGCGAGCGTTTGGGCCGGACCGACGTTCGCCAACTGCGCCGCCGCATCGGCTACGTGTCCGCAGCACTGACTTCGCAATTGCGGCCCGAGTTGCGTTGCCTCGATGTGGTGATGACGGCCAAGCACGCGGCACTCGAGCCCTGGTGGCATCGCTACAGCACGGACGACGAGAAACGGGCTCGAGACTGCCTCGATCGGATGGGTGTCGCCGCGCTGGCTGAGCGACCGATGGCGACGGTGTCGTCGGGCGAGCAGCAACGAGTCGTTCTCGCCCGCTCGCTGATGAACGACCCGGGCATCGTGCTGCTCGACGAGCCGAGTGCTCGGCTGGATCTCGGCGGCCGGGAACAATTGGTCGTGGCACTCAGTGAACTCACGTTAGATACGTCGGCACCGCCTCTGGTGTTGGTGACCCATCACCTCGACGAGACGCCACCGGGGATGACGCACGTGTTGATGTTGCGCGAGGGCGAGGTCGTGACCAAAGGACTGCTTGATCGCTGTCTGACCGCGGCAAACCTCAGCGAATGCTTCGGACTACCGCTACACCTCGAACGTCGACCCGATGGTCGACTCAGTGCGTGGCACTCGCCAACGCAGTCAGCCGCTCCTGGCCGTTCGTGATCTGATCGGCGAGCGCTCGCTCGAGCACTCCCCCCGTCCACAACCCACCGCCGTAGTGCAGGTGCATCGTCAGCGCACTGCCCTCGACCGCTGGCTTGACGTCGGCCGTCAGCACCCATGCACTGTGACGGCGCGAGTCGGCTTCCGATCGGGTGAACACGACATGGCGCGCGATTACGTCGTGCTCGGTGCGCTTCATGCGTAGTCGCTTACTACGTGCGAGTGGGCCGATGCGCGCCCGCAGTTCCACCTGCCACACAGCATCTGAAACGACATCCCACTCACCCATCGACAGCGGGTCGGCACGATGCACGAGATCGACCCAGCGCGGGTACACGGCAAGGTCGTCGACCAGGCTGAACAAGATGTCAGCGTCGCACGGGGCTGCAAGCGAGGCATGCACATCCATCTGGCCAGTATCGCCGATCGTTGTTCACTCGCTCACACATTCCTCACAACCAACCCGCACAGTGATCGGTGTCACCCCCGACAATTACCGAACGAGATTGGAACCACGTCATGAAGCAGCACACGAAGTACACCATCGGAATCACCAGCATCGTGCTGGCCGGAACCCTCGGCTTGGGCACCATGGCCTTCGCTGGCGGCAGCGATGACGGCACCGGAGGCGGTCGGCGCAATCACCCGCGGCTCACCGACGAGCAGAAGTGCAATAGCCAGGACGAGATTGCTGCCAAGGCGGCGGCAGCCCAGGAACGCATCGCTGTCCGCGTCGCAACCCTGACCGAGAAGCGTGTTGCCGCCGAGGCAGCAGGCGAGACCGAGAAGGTTGCCCGGATCGACAAGCAGCTCGCCCGTTTGGCGAAGCTGAGCGATCGCATCGATGCCCGCCTGGCCAAGTTCCAGACGTGGACAGCCGAAAACTGCAGCTGACGTTCAACTGAGGAAGTCGCCTACTGCGGCGGCTTCACCGGCGCTCGCCCGGTTGTCCCTTCGGGGCGGCCGGGCGAGCGCTTTCGTCTTTGCCACGCTTTCCAAACGCACGCGCCAGCAAAGGACTGCGGGCAGCGAGCAAACCATCAAGGTCGTCGGTCTGATCAAACACCGGTTGCCACGGAGCGACGCCGCTCGGCCGCTGCCGGGGTTCCGCTTCGTCGGCCGATGGCCCAGGTGTCTCCTCTGGCCCAGGTATCTCCTCGGGAATGTCGTCGGTCACGACCATGCGCAACTGACCGGTGTCGTCGTCGGTCAAGCGCCGGCGACGAACACGACGACGTGGCTTGACCTTCACCGATTCGCGCGTCTGGAACAGTCGTGGCGCTATTTCGCGGCGATCGTCGAGCGTCCAACCGTTAGGCACCATCATCGAATCGGCGTGATCACGACACAGAACACCGGCTAGACGTGATCGCTCGTCGTCGTAGACCTCGATTGTCACGACCAGACCGTCGGGATCGATCCCGTACGAGACGTCGGCAGGTTGCGAACACGTCGGACGTTCGCAGATACGGGCCACCCTCGAAAACTAGTCGCGACCGCACCAATCACCGGCTAGGCGCCTTTCAAGGCAATCAGAGGCTGCGATGGCAGCCTTCTGGCTTACTCAGGCGGCCGGGACCGCGTCCGAGGGCGCGAAGGGGAATCCGCCATTGCGTGCCAACCGCATGCGCTCTCGTTCGGCGGTCACCAGGGTTTGCATTTGGTCGCGAACGACCGGGTAGAACTTGTTGCCCGGACAGGCAGTCTTCGACGTGTCGCGGTGGCCGGAGATTGTTTTGGCGGTGACGGTCACGCCCCTTTTGAACCGGTTCGAACCGCGCGAGACAAACGAGGCGGCGGCCCCAGGGGTCGTGTTGATCGCGTAGCGATCGGCGAGCCAAGCCAGCGTCCGTACGAGGCCCGCCTGCTGCGCCGCGGTGGGCAGGACCTTGGTGAAATTACCGATGAGGCAAACCAACTGCGCGAACCCTTGGCTGCCACCAGTCGCGTCGGCGACCACCGGCCCGTCCAACGAGCCGGTGCGGCCTTCCCACACCACGCCATCGCGATCAACGAAGAACTCGTAGCAAACGTCGGGCCAGCGCTTTGCCGGCCCCGTTTGGAAACCGTAAGTCTTGCGCAAGGTCGTCGGAGTGCCCCCTAAGTCCGGCTTGTTCGAACTGGCGGTGTGATGAACGAGCAGGAACCGGACATCTTCCGGGGTCACGATTGGACCCTTCGGAAGTAAGTCGCCACCCCACGCCGCTCGCGGCCAGATGTCTAATCCGGGCGCAACGTTGACGGGAGTGATTCCGGCCAGAACTTCCGGCATCGCCGGTGCGGCACTCGTCGGCGACGCGGCGTACGCCGACTTACCAAACGCGCTCACCAATCCGCTTGCGGCGACGGCAAGGGAGCTACGGATCAGTAGCTCACGCCTGGAACTACATGCATTGCACATAAGTCCCACTCTACGAGTGGGCGATGCGGGGCTCGAACCCACGACCTCCACGGTGTGAACGTGGCGCTCTAGCCGACTGAGCTAATCGCCCGAAGGGCATCGAAAGGCTAGCAGCGACCGTCGCTGCGAGGTGTACTCGGCCCCACGGCTGACGCAGCACCTGCCAATGAGCCGTTACCTGGCCAGGTTCATAGACCGCATACGCGCCGCCGTAGCGCGGCTCGGTGCTCCACGCGCGCGAAAATCCGCCCATTGGTAAGGCCGGCGCCGACGACAACAACTCGCATGCGCGGAACGCTCAGCCACCAGCGAGGGTGGCGGCGATCTTCGACGACGAGTCGCCCGATTTGCGCATCACGCGTGCCACGAAGACGAGTAACGCGAGTGTCATCACGAACAGAACGACCGCGCCGACACCCCAGAACGGCGCCAACTCGCTGCGCGATGCGCTGATCAACGCGACAGGGAAGGTGTTCGATGTTCCGCTGATGAGCGCCGAGATAATCGTGTTGTCGAGGCACAGCGTGAACGACAACAGACCTCCGGCGATCAGAGCGGAGGAGATCAATGGCAGCGTGATCTGCCGGAACGCCCGCGCCGGCGGTGCGCCAAGATCTGCCGCAGCTTCTTCCAGCGACTCATCGAGCCCCGAAAGTCGGGCGCGCACGATCAGCGTGACGACAGCGCTCGCGTACAACGACTGACCAACCCAGAGTCGCAGCATTCCGTAGGCGATCGGACCAGTGTCGCTCGTGAAAGGACCCCCGAGCATTTGCATCCAGCCCGACAAGGCGATTGCGTCCATGATCTCGGGCGTGACCAGGATCAGGAAGATCAGGCCCATGAAGATTTTGCTCCACGTGCCCGGGTGACGCGCCAGCGCGACGCCACTCAAACCGCCAAGCGAGACAGCAATGACGGTTCCTCCCATAGCAGCCAGGAAGGAGCCGCGCAATCCATCGCCGACACCCTGCTGTTGAAAGATTTCGCTATACCACGCTGTTCGCAGTCCGTTGACAATGAACGCGATCGTCGCGGCAGCCAGGAGACCCCAGCGACTGAGCCACGGAATCTTGGCGCCACGCACCCGCGCCACAATTCGCGGAACGAGAATTCCGACGACGAAGGCGACCACGAAGATCAGCAGAATCGTTCCGACCGGCGAAAACTCGAACAAGCCCACCATCGGCCGACCCGAAGGCGTGCGACCACGCGGCCCACCCCAGTAAACGGTGTCGTAGTTGCCGCTCCAGATTTCAAACGATGCGCCACCGTTGAATGAGTGGCGAACCACCAACAAGATTGGAATGAACAGGAAGACAAGAACAAGTACGGACCACACCGCGAAGACTGGCTTCATTAGCTGTGGGCCCCGTGCCGTGCGCGCTGCTCGCCGGGGCCGTCGGCGATACGCATACAACGCCGGTCGCAAGAACCGCAATCCGAATTTCAAGAGCCAGAAGATGAGCGCGAAGACCGCAAGGGTCGCGAGCACCATCAGGATCATCGCGACAGCCATTGCCGAACCCTGCGGCCAGTTCTGCGCGCCCTTGAACTGACTCTCAACCAACGCCCCGATCATCAGGATTTTGCCCTTGCCGAGAATCGTGGAGGTGACGTAGTCGCCGCACATCGGGATGAACGTCAGCAACACGCCGGCGATAACACCAGGGGCGGCGAGCGGCAACGTCACCGAGAAGAAGGTCGAGACCCGCCCGGCGCCAAGATCTTTGGACGCTTCGCGCAGACCATGTTCGATGCGATCAAGTGCCACGAACATCGGCAGGATCATGAAACCGACGTAGTTGTAAACGATCGCAAGGAAGACCGCCGCGCGACTTCCGATTAGGTCGATTGGCCCGTCGAGCCAACCGACGTCTTGCAACCACTTCGACAGCTCACCGTTCGACGCCAGCGGAATCTTCCACGCAACCGTGCGGATGAGGAAGCTCGTAAAGCTCGGCACGATGACGAGCGCGAGCAGCAATGCCTTCCACCGATCGCCGACCTTGAAGGCGATGAAGTACGCAACAGGAAAACCGACGACGAGGCACAGCGCCGTCGCCGCGATCGAGACCTCCAGCGTTGATCGAAAGACCTTGAACGTCAGGTCATCGAAGACGGCGCGGTAATTGTCAAGCGACAGCTTGCTGAGATCGACGGGAACGAGCTTGCTTGAATCCTTCGCTCCGAACGAGTACCCAACGATGACCGCGATGGGCAATAGGAAGAACGCGATGTACCAAACGAACGACGGAATGGCGAGGGCCCAACCGGGTCCCCGCCTCTTCGCGCGCTTTGGTGCGACCGCCGTTGCAGTCAAACTTCAGGCTCCTGCGGCCTTCATTTGGTCGAGGATCGCGACAATTCGGTCTTGTGCCGAGTTGACCGCGCCGGTGCGCATCGTCGCAACCTGCTCGTTGGTGAAGAAGATGATCTCCGGATGTGTGAGGTCCGGAGCCAGCTCCGCGATCAGTTGATCGATGTTCTTCAGGCCGCTGTTGTAGCCGTGGAACGAGAGGTCCTTGATCGAGATCTCAGGCGAGAGCAACCAGTTGATCCACGCGTGGCCAGCTTCCGGGTTCGGAGCACCGGTCGGGATGCAGTAGTTGTCCATCCACAACTCGGTCTCCGGAGCACCGAGGCCCCACACCCAGTCATCGGGGTTGCCGCCGGCATCGAGAATGTTGCCGAACGCCGCACGGGCATCGCCATTCCACGCCATCGAGATGTCGTAGGAGCCCTGTGCGACCGCGGTCGACGGGTAACTGTCGTAGCCACTGATATGCGGCGCAAGCTCGCCCACGAGGAACGCCTCGGCAGCATCGAGATCTGCTGTCTCTTCCGTCGTCCAGTCGATGCCGTTGGCCCAGAAGTACATGCCGGTAACGTTGCCGGCGCTGTCGAGCAGAGAGCAGCGATCGGAACCCTCGTTCATGCACACGTCGATGAAGTCGATCCAAGTCTTGATCTCGCGGTCGATGACCGACTTGTTGTACAGCCAACCAGTCGAGCCCCAGTCCTTGCAGACCGTGTACTCGTTGTTCGGGTCCCAGGAACGACCGTTGTAGATCGGATCAATGTTGACGAAGTTTGGCAGCTTGGAAAAGTCGAGCTTCTGGATGAGGCCCTTCTCGATCATCTGCGGCACAAAGGGCCCAGTTGGCACGACGATGTCGAAGCCACTGTTGCCAGCAGCCGCCGACAACTTGGTAACCAAGTCTTCGTTGCTCGGGTAGTAATCGACCTGCATCGTGATGCCGAGGTCGGCCTCGGCCAGCGCACCGACGACGTCGGGATCGTTGTAGGCACCCCAGGTGAACATGTTGAGGGTGCCGCTCGACTTGTTGACCTCGTTGCTGTACTGGCTGAGCAGGTCGCTGAGGCCGCCTCCACCAGTCGTTGTGTCCGAACCGCTGTCCTTCTTATCGTCGCCGCACGCAGCGAGGATGGCAAGACCAGCGGCGGCAGTGCCAGCCTGGAAGATTGCGCGGCGCGAAAGCACCTGACGGAAACTGTCTGGTGCCAGCATGCGCATTTCGTGTTCGGGTTGCTCCATTGAATGTTCTCCTTGCGTTGGACCTAGATGGGTTGGGTAGTGACGGTTAGTCGTTGGCTTCTGCGGAAGGTTCTGCGAGCACGAGCTCGGCCTGGCGAGCCGAGAAGGAATACACATCGGCGGGTGTGAACGTGCACCACACTGCATCGCCGATCGACAATCGCGGCGCATTTGCGCGCGGGGTGAGCACCAGCACATCGCGTCTGGCGGTGCGTACGACGTACTGCAACGTGTCGCCGAAGTGAGCAACGCTTGCGACATCGCCAGCGATTGAGTTGCGCGACGTGCCGGGATCGACCGAAACCAACTGGAAATTCTCGGGGCGAACCGCAGCGAGCGCGGCCTCGCCAGCAGCAACCTGCTCGTCGGGCTTGGCCACCACGAACAGCGTGCCGTCGTCTGCGCGAACGCCGTCGGCTGTCGCGACACCGCGCCAGAAGTTGTTGCGACCGATGAACCCGGCGACGAATGCCGATGCTGGCCGTTCGTACACCGTCTCGGGATCGGCGAGTTGTTCGACGTGCCCTTCGAGCATGATGGCAATGCGGTCGCTCATGCTCATCGCTTCTTCTTGGTCGTGCGTGACAAAGATAAACGTGATCCCGAGCTGGCTCTGCAGCAACTTCAACTCAATCTGCATTTCCTCGCGCAGCTTGCGGTCGAGAGCACCAAGCGGCTCGTCGAGCAGCAGCACACTTGGGCGATTGACTAGCGCCCGTGCCAACGCCACCCGCTGTTGCTGCCCGCCCGACATCTGGCGCGGTTTGCGACCGGCGAGCTTGCTCATCTTCACCATGTCGAGGGCTTCCGCGACCCGGGCAGATGTCTCGGACTTGCCGATGCCCTTCTGGCGCAATCCGTAGGCGACGTTCTCGGCAACCGTCATGTGCGGAAACAGTGCGTAGGCCTGGAAGACGGTGTTGACGTCGCGCTTGTACGGCGGAATGCCCTGCACGTATTGGCCGCTAATGCGAATGAAGCCTTCGTCCGGTTGCTCGAAACCCGCCAACATGCGCAACGTGGTCGTCTTGCCGCAACCCGACGGGCCGAGAAGGGAAAGAAACTCCCCGGGTCGTACAGACAAGTTGAGTTGATCGACGGCGACCATCGAACCGAAGCGCTTCGTGACGCCTTGCAGTTCTACCGAGCCGCGCTCGCTCGAGCCCAGCGTGCTGTCGAGCCCAATAGTCGTGGCGTCGGTCACGGTATCTCCCCCGAGAACTTGCGGTGGGGACTACCCACACAGTCAAGGAAGTGTAGACACATCGGCCTGAATGGTGGGAATCGCTTGCTTATTGGGCGGCGGCACCGACAAGATCGTCGGCGATGGATCGCGCGGGAACTCAGATCGACGAGACCGACCGCGCCATCATCGAGGAGCTGCAGCGAGATGGCCGCACGCCGTTTACGCGGCTTGGCGCTGCGGTCGGGCTGTCGGAGGCTGCGGCGCGCCAGCGCGTGCAACGCCTTGTCGACTCCGGCGTGATGCAGGTCGTCGCCGTTACAAACCCACTTGCCAGCGGTTACCGCCGCATGGCCATGGTTGGCGTGCGTACTGAAGGGCCGACCGACGACATCGCCAAAGCGCTACAGGCGATGGCCGACATCGACTACCTGGTGGTGAGTGCTGGCTCGTTCGATCTGATGGCCGAGGTCGTCGTCGCCGACGACAGCGCACTGCTCGACCTAACGAACCGCATTCGCGCAGTCCCGGGCGTGCGCAGTACCGAGACCTTCATCTACCTCAACCTGGTGAAGCAGACGTTCACCTGGGGCGCACACTAACTTTGCAAGTTCGCCATGACGTGCTTGATGCGGGTGTAGTCGTCGAGCGCGTACATCGACAGGTCTTTGCCGTAACCCGACTTCTTGTAACCACCGTGTGGCATCTCGGCCACCAACGGAATGTGGGTGTTGATCCACACACAACCGAAGTCGAGTCGCTTCGCCATCCGCATCGCCCGACCGAAGTCTTTAGTCCACACGCTGCTCGCAAGGCCGTACTCGACACCGTTGGCCCAACGCACCGCTTCTTCTTCGTCGGCGAACTTCTGCACGGTGATCACCGGACCGAAGATTTCGGTTTGGATCATCTCGTCGGCCTGCTCCAGCCCGGCCACGACGGTCGGCTGGAAGAAGAAGCCGTCGCCGCCCACCGCGCTCCCGCCAGCAACCACGTTCGCATGCTTGGGCACACGATCGACCATGCCACTCACGTGCGCGAGCTGAGTTGAGTTGTTCACCGGTCCGAACAACACGTCTTCGTCGTCGGGCGCGCCAGTCTTGATGCCCTTCGCTTGCTCAGCAAGCGCCGCCACGAAGTCGTCGTAGACGCCGGGCGCCGCGATGACGCGTGTTGCTGCGGTGCAGTCTTGGCCAGCGTTGAAGTAGCCCGCGATTGCGATGCCTTCGGCGGCGGCGGCAATATCCGCATCGTCAAAGACGACAACGGGTGCTTTGCCGCCGAGCTCAAGATGCACGCGCTTGAGACTGTGTGACGCCGCTTCCGCGACCTGCATACCGGCGCGTACCGAACCCGTAATGCTGACCATCGCAGGCGTGTTGTGCGAGACCATCGCACGACCAGTGTCGCGATCGCCGCAGATCACGTTGAAGACGCCCGCCGGAAGGAACTCGGCGGCGATCTCGGCGAGCAATGTCGTCGTTGCGGGCGTGGTGTCGCTTGGCTTCAAGACCACCGTGTTGCCAGCGGCGAGCGCGGGGCCGAACTTCCAAACAGCCATCATCATCGGGTAGTTCCACGGTGCGACTTGCGCGCAGACCCCGATCGATTCCCGACGAATGAATGACGTCATGTTGCGCATGTACTCGCCCGCGCTCTTGCCTTCCAGGTGACGAGCGGCGGTGGCGAAGAATCGAATCTGGTCGACCATCGGCGGGATCTCTTCACTGCGAGTGAGGTGCGCCGGCTTGCCGCAGTTCTCGACTTCCAATTTGATCAGATCGTCGGCGCGGGCTTCGACCGCATCGGCCAATCGGAACAGCGCAAGTGAGCGCTCGCTGGGCGTCGTTTCCTTCCAATCCTCGTACGCAGAAGCTGCGGACGCCATCGCGGCGTCGACGTCGGCTTGCGCCGAGAGCGGCGCAGTCGCATACGTCTTCCCCGTCACCGGGTTCACAACGTTGGTCGTACGACCATCGGCGGCTGCAACCTGCTTGCCATTGATGAAGTTCTTGAACGCCTTCATAGTGAAAGCCCTTTCTGGAGCGAACAAGGAGATGGTAGTCACCGGGCTGCGCGATGATGGGCGGCATGATCACCACCGTCGGCGTACCTAAGGAAATCAAGACTCTGGAGTATCGGGTGGCGATGACCCCCGACGGTGTGCGCGAGTTTGAACGCAAGGGGATTGACGTCTTCGTTGAAACCAAAGCGGGCGAAGGCGCCAGCTTCTCCGATGATGATTATCGAGCCGCCGGCGCCACCATCGTGCCGACTGCGGCCGATGCATGGAGCCAGCAGATGGTGGTCAAGGTCAAGGAGCCGAAGGCGGAAGAGTTCGGCTATCTCCGCAGCGACCTCACGCTGTTCACCTACCTTCACCTCGCCGCCTATCCGGAGGTCGCGAAGGCGCTGATAAGTTCGAAGTGCGCTGCTCTCGCCTACGAGACGGTGCAGTTGACTGGCGGCGCATTGCCACTGTTAGCACCGATGAGCGAGGTCGCCGGTCGCCTAGCGCCGCAGATGGGCGCTCACTACCTCGAGCGTCACAACGGTGGCCGCGGGGTTTTGATGGGCGGCGCACCCGGTGTGCAACCGGCGAAGGTGGTCGTGCTTGGGGCAGGCAATGTCGGCTGGAACTCGGCCTGGATTGCAGCGGGCATGGAGGCCGAGGTCGTGCTGTTCGACAAGAACCTCGACCGCCTGCGCTGGGTCGACCAGATCAACAAGGGCCGCATCGTCACACTCGCCTCTAACCGCGGCGCGCTGGAGCGCAACATCGCAGACGCCGACCTCGTGATCGGCGCGGTACTTGTCGCCGGTGGACGGGCTCCGGTCGTGGTCACCGAAGACATGGTGCGCACGATGAAGCCGGGTGCGGTGATCGTCGATGTCGCGATCGACCAGGGCGGCTGCATCGAGACCATCCACGAAACCACGCACGCCGAGCCGGTCTACGAACTACACGGCGTGTTGCACTACGGCGTCGGCAACATGCCCGGCGCCGTTCCGCACACGAGCACCTATGCGCTGACCAACGCAACGCTCCCCTATCAGCTGGCATTGGCCAGCTTGGGCGTGTCGGCGGCGTGCGCACGCGATCACTCACTGGCACTCGGGCTGAACACCTTCAGTGGCCACGTCACCAACGCGCCGGTCGCCGAGTTCCTCGGCACGGACTTCGTCGAGCCTCTCACCGCGGTTGGCTGACCTCCGATGGCGACACTGGTTCACGAGCTCGAGCTACCGACGCTTCTCCTACAAGAGGGCAGGGCCGCGCAACGCATGTCGGCGACGTCCGTCTTTCCGCCCGATGCGTGGATCGCCAAGAACCTGTTCGGCTTCGCGGTGTGGCATTACGACGATGTGACAAGCATTTTGCGCGACAAGCGCTGGCACAGCGCGACGAGTCGCATCCCCGAGATCATGGGTGTCACCGACAAACGGTTCCTCGACCGCCAACAAGTGAACATCCTTTCGGCTGAAGGCGACGTCCACACTCGATTGCGTCGATTGGTTGCGCCGGCGTTCTCGCCGCGTGCTGCCGAGCGACTGCGCCCCTTCATGCGCGAGGTCGTTAACGACCTCGTCGACAAGGTGGCGGCGGCTGGCAAGGCAGACATCGCCGTCGACATTTGCGAGCCGTACCCGATTCCGATCATCTGCGAACTACTTGGCGCGCCGAAGAGTGATTGGCAACTGTTTAGTCGCTGGGCCAACGACATCCTCGAAGTGTTCTCGCTCGACATGAACAGCAAGATCGATCTGATCGTGCGCACGCAAGACGAACTAGATGCGTACACGCGAGCGTTGATTGCCGAGCGCCGCGATCAGCCAGCCGACGACCTGCTGACGGCGTTGATTGCCGCAGAAGAAGCCGGCGACAAGCTGACGACTGACGAGTTGGTGATGATGGTCAACGCGGTCATCATCGGCGGCACTGACACAACCCGCAATCAGCTCGGCTGTGCAGTCGGATTGTTCGCAGAACATCCCGAACAATGGAAGCTGCTCGCCGAGCAACCCGAACTCGCCCCGCGCGCAGTTGAAGAAGCCATGCGCTACTTCGGTGCCGTACGCGGCACGGTGCGCTTCGCCAGCGTCGACATTGAGTTCCGCGACGTGTTGTTTCCCGCTGGCACGTTCATGTCGGTCGGGTTGGCCGAAGCTAACCGCGACCCCGATGTGTTCACCGACCCGACCACCTTCGACATCACGGCGCGCAAGGGTGACCAACCACAGCTCACGTTCGGCAGCGGCATTCACTACTGCCTCGGGCAGGCGCTCGCTCGCGCCGAACTGCAGGAGGCGTTACCGTTGTTGGCGCGGCGCATGCGGAACCTGCAACTTGCCGGGCCGACCGAGTGGAAGCCCGACGGTGTCGGAATCTTCGGCCCGTCGCGGATGCCTGTGACATTCGACGCTGGCCACTGAACGACCGCGACCACTAGAAACTCTCCATGACACGCGAACTGCAACTTGGATACAACGCCGGCTATTGGGGCAGCGGTCCTCCGGCCGGGGCGTTGGAGGCCATTCAGGAAGCGGAACGGTTGGGCTTCACGTCCGTTTGGACCGCCGAGGCCTATGGCAGCGACGCACTGACGCCGCTCGCATGGTGGGGCTCACACACGGAACGCATTCGTCTCGGCACGTCGATCGTCCAGATGGGCGCACGCACACCTGCCGCCACCGCAATGGCCGCCATGTCGTTGGACCATCTGTCTGGCGGACGCTTCATTCTTGGTCTCGGTGCCAGCGGACCACAGGTCGTCGAGGGTTGGTACGGGCAGCTATACGCCAAGCCGTTAGCGCGCACGCGCGAGTACATCCAGATCGTGCGCGAGATCGTTCGCCGCGATGCACCAGTCGATTTCCACGGCGAGTTCTACGACATGCCCCGCAAGGACGGGACCGGCCTCGGCAAGCCTTTGAAAAGCACGATTCATCCGCTGCGCAAAGAGATCCCGATCTTCCTCGGCGCTGAGGGACCTAAGAACGTTGCTCTCGCCGCCGAGATTTGCGACGGGTGGCTGCCGCTGTTCTTCAGCCCCAAGGAGAATGCGTTCTACCAGAAGTGCCTCGACGAAGGTTTCGCCAAGTGCGACGATGCGACGAAGCGCGAGCGCTTCGAGATCGCGGCGACGCTGATGATCATTCCTGGCGACGACATCGAAGCGTGTGCCGACTTCGTGCGCCCATTCCTCGCGCTCTACGCCGGTGGCATGGGAGCCCGCGGTGCCAATTTCCACTTCGAAGTGTTCGCGCGCATGGGCTACGAAGACGTCGCGCTCAAGGTGCAGGAGCTGTACCTCGCGGGCAAGAAGAAGGAAGCAGCTGCCTCAATCCCGCTGTCGATGGTGGAAGACGTCGCATTGATCGGTCCGCCCGACAAGATTCGCGGCGAGCTGCCGGAATGGCGCGAGACCTGCCTGACAACGTTCCTGCTCGGCGGTCCGGCGCAGGTGTTGAGCAGCTACGCCGAAATGCTGCTCGGCTAGTCGCAGCAGCTGTCGCGCCAACCACAGGAACCGCACTTGAAGTGGGCATGCTCCTGATGGAGCGCGCCGTCGCAGATCGGGCACTCGGGGTAGATCCCGAAACGAGCACAGCGGTCGGACTGGAGTGCGGCGGTGACTCTGTCGGATGACATATGCCCAGTGTTACATCGCTCAACCACGTAACGAAGGACCTCAACTCGTAATCTGGCGGCCTCATGAGTGCTACCCACGGCCACGAACCCGGTAGCGCCCGCGCCGCACTCTCTTATCCCAGCTTTCGCCGCATGTGGGCGGCCTCGTTCGCCTCCAACATCGGCAGCTGGATGCAGAACGTCGTTCTGCCCGTCTACATCCTCGATCGCACCGGCAGCACGACACTTGTCGGCCTCGTTGCCTTTGCTCAGCTCGGCCCGCTGCTGTTTCTGTCAATTCCGGCGGGCGTCATCGCCGACCGCTTCGACCGCCGCAAATGGTTGATCGCCATGCAATTGGTCCAGCTCGCGTTCTCCGCCTTGCTGGCTCCACTCGTTGCCCACAACGCACCGATCTGGTCGATCTTCGCGGTCGCGTTCGGCGTCGGCGCCGGAAACGCACTGAACTCGCCGGCATGGTCGGCAATGTTGCCGACACTCGTCACTCTCCAAGACCTGCCCGGCGCGGTGTCGTTGAACTCGGCGATGATCAACGGCTCGCGCGTGGTCGGTCCGATATTGGTTGTGCTGCTGCGTTCGGCCGGCGCCTCGATCTCTGAGATCTTCGTCATCAACGCCATCACATACCTGTTCGTCGTGGTCGCACTGATGCGCACAAAGGTGCCCGGGCGCGACAAAGCGGCGCCGCCCGTCGAGGGTTGGCAGCTGCTGACTTCTGGCTTGAATATCGCTCGCCGCAACAAGGTGATCGGTCGACTACTGCTCACACTGTTCACGTTCTCGCTCATCTCATTGCCGTACATCGGGTTCTTCGCGGCAATTGCGCGCGAGAACTTCGGTGTCCAGCGCGGCTCAACGTCATATGAGTGGCTCTACGCGACCTGGGGTTTCGGTGCATGTATGGGCGGCCTCGCCATCGGCACCGTGTTCGTGCGCCAAGACAAGCGTCGACTCATTCGGCACGGCTTCGCAGCCTTTGCTCTGACGCTGACACTGTTCGCGCTGGCGCGCACAATGTGGCAAGCATTGCTCGCGGGCGCATTGCTCGGCTTCGCCTACTTCGGCACCACGACGTCGATGGCCACGGTGCTGCAAACGCGGCTCGCACATCACGAACGCGGTCGCGTGATGGCGCTGTGGTTTATGGCGTTCGGCGGCACCGTTCCACTCGGCAACCTGCTATTCGCACCGCTGTTTGACTCAATCGGACCGCGTTGGCTGCTCATCGGCGGCGCGGTCTGGGCGCTGCTGCTGTCGCGTTGGTGCAACATCGAGCGCCTCGACCGATCAGCGCACGAGGCGAGCAACAAGACGCTCAAGCCCGACCACGCGGCTAGCTTTGACGAGCACGGCTACTCCGCTGGCGAGTGAGCCAAGCGCAACAATCGGATCGTCGACCGGTGCAATGCCGTACAGGTCGGTTTCGTACGCGAGCACCTCGATGCCGAGGTCATGTGCGTGTTGCCGCACCGCAAGGTGCTCAGCAACAGCGTTCGGGATCTCAGCCATCAGACCAAGCACAGCGACACGGCGTGCCGCAGGCAATTGCGCGAGCGTGTCGAGTGCGGCGCGCATGCTGGTCGGGTTTGCGTTGTAGGCGTCGTTCAAGAGCAGCGCCCCGGACGGCAGCTGCGTCATCTCCATGCGCATCGCAGACACCCGTGCCGTCGCGAGAGCAACAGCCCCGGCCGCCACATCACCGCCGACCGCCCCGACGCAGGCAAGTGCTGCTGCCGCGTTCTGCGCCATGTGTCGTCCGCTGACACCGAGTTGCACCACGTGCGCACCCCATGGTGAGTCGAGTTGGAAAGTCGCGCGGGCCAAGTCGTCGATGCGCAGATCGCTGATGCGCACATCGGCGTCTCTGCTTTCACCGAATAGCAGAACTGGCGCCACTGAGATGGTGTTCATCGCGCGTGTACGCGCATCGTCGGCATTCAAAATCGCGACTCCGTTCGCTGGCAACGCCGCGATCAACTCCGACTTCGCGCGAGCAACACCGTCGATACCACCGACGCGATCGCCGTGCGCCTCGGCAACCAACGTGACAACGCCGATGGTTGGCTGCGCGATACGGCACAAGTCGGCGATCTCTCCAAACCCACGCATGCCCATCTCAAGCACCAGCACGTCGGTGTCCGCAGGCGTGTTCAGAATCACGGTCGGCAAACCCTGCTCGTTGTTGAAGCTGCGTTCGTTGGCCCAGGTCGCCCTACTCGCGGCCAGCGCGGCCCACGCCAGATCCTTGGTCGACGTTTTGCCAACAGAACCGGTGATGCCGATCACGGTGCCAGCGAAGTCCTGGCGCTTGACCGCCGCGAACGCCATCAGTGCGCGCAGGGTGTCAGGGACCTGAATCGCCGTGCCCCCGACCGGCGTGCGGTCAGTGAGATACGCGGCTGCGCCGCGGGCGAGTGCGTCGGGAATGAAGTCGTGCCCGTCACGATCGGCGATGATCGGCACGAACAGCTGGCCCGGTTTCAACGAGCGAGAATCGAATGCGACGCCATCGATTTCGACATCGGGCCCATGTAACTGGCCGCCGGTAGCGCTTGCGACGTCGACTGTCCGGAAACGCATCAGCACACACGGTACCGTCGACATGCATGACGGACCCGCGCATCAACTTGGTCGTCCTCTTCGGCGGCCAATCGGCCGAGCACGACGTGAGCTGCACCACCGCTGCGCATGTGCTTCGCGCGGCTGACCCTGCGAAGTACCGCATCACACCAATCGGAATCGCCCGCGACGGCGGCTGGGCGATCGCGGTCGAGGCACAACGCGCGCTGGCCAAGGGCGCCGATTCGTTGCCAGGTCGCTTGGACGCCCGCGGCGATGCAATCGAACCCTCGCTTGCGCTCACGAATGTCACCGGACCGACGGTCGTGATGCCTTTGCTGCATGGCCCGCTCGGTGAGGACGGAACGGTGCAAGGCATGCTGGAATTGGCGAACTTGCCGTACGTCGGAGCTGGTGTGCTGGGGTCGGCGTTGGCGATGGACAAGGCGATGGCGAAGCAGGTCGCTGCGTTCAACGGCATTCCACAAGCGCGCTACATCGCACTGCGCGCACACGAGGTCGCAGCCGGAACGCCAGCCGCTCTCGCGAGCGAGCTCGGGCTGCCCGTGTTTGTGAAGCCAGCGAACATGGGCTCGTCGGTCGGCGTCACCAAGGCCAAGACCATCGAGGCCGTGCGCGACGCAATCGAAGTCGCGCTCTCCTACGACGAGTGGGTCGTTGTCGAAGAAGCAGTTGACGGTCGCGAGATCGAGGTTGCCGTGCTCGGCAACCTCGACCCGCGCGCGAGTGTTCCGGGCGAGATCGTCCCGGGCGCGGAGTTCTACGATTACGCCGACAAATACGTCGATGATGGATCGCAGGCGCTGATCCCAGCGCCGTTGACTGCTAGCCAAACCAGCGAAGTGCAAGCGCTCGCGCTGAAGACTTTCAAGGTCTTGCGCGGCGAGGGTTTATCGCGCGTCGACTTCTTCTTCGAGGAGGGCGGCCGCGGATTTCTACTGAACGAGATGAACACGATGCCCGGGTTCACACCGATCTCGATGTACCCCAAGCTCTGGATCGCGAGCGGCTTGAGTTATGGCGCCCTGATCGACGAACTCATTCGCCTTGCCCTCGATCGGCACAGCCGCCAACGCCGCAACACCGGACTCTGACCATTCGACTGCTGCCGCCAGTCCGGGCTGCTTGACCGGCTCAGAAAACAAGATACGGTCGCGCAATGCCACTGCTTGAGGTAAAGGACATCACCGTGCGCTTTGGCGGCATCTTGGCGCTCGACGGTCTCTCCTTCGAGATCGACACGGGTCAGATCTGTGGCCTGATCGGGCCGAACGGGGCTGGCAAGACGACGATGTTCAACGTCGTCAGCCGCATCTACCAACCGACGCGCGGGTCAGTTCGATTCGGCGGCGAAGACTTGCTCGACGTGCCCGCGCACGGCATTGCCCGGCTCGGAATTGCTCGTACGTTCCAGAATTTGGCGCTCTTCCCTTCGATGTCGCTGCTTGAGAACGTCATGGTTGGCGCCCATTCCGTTGGCCGAATCGGCTTCGGCCGTGCGATCAGTCGCATCGGCGCCGCGAACGAAAACCGCCGAACCCGCGATCACGCCGGTGATCTGCTCAATCAGTTGGGCCTCGGTGCGCTCGCCTTTCGGGCTGCGGCCGGATTGCCGTTCGGAACGCTCAAGCGGCTCGAGATCGCTCGTGCGCTTGCGGCCCAGCCAAAGTTTTTGCTACTCGACGAGCCCGCTGCTGGCTTGCCGCACGGGGAAGTTGATGGCCTTGCCGAAACGATTCGTGGCATTCGAGACCAGTTCGACCTGACCGTGCTGTTGGTCGAGCATCACATGTCGATGGTGATGGGCATCAGCGACCGAGTCGTGGTGATGGAGTTCGGCCGCAAGATTGCCGACGGAACGCCGGCGGAGATACAGAGCGACGATCGAGTCATTGAGGCGTACCTGGGGGCGCCCGCATGACGCTGTTACGCGCGCGCGGCCTGACCGCGGGCTACGGACCGGTCACGGTTCTTCAGGGAATCGACGTCGAAGTCAACGAGGGCGAGATCGTGGTGGTGCTGGGAGCGAACGGCGCGGGTAAGACCACGACGATGCGCGCGATCAGCGGCACAATCCCGCGGCAGGGCAGCATCGAGTTCGAGGGCCGCAACATCCAGAAGGCGTCGACCGATGCCATCGTGCGTGCTGGCATTGTTCAGGTGCCACAGGGTCGCGGCACATTCCCCGAGCTGACAGTGGCCGACAACCTCTTGGCTGGCGCCTACGTCAGGCGCGACGGAGCGAAAGCCGTTGAGGACGACATCAGTAAGTGGTACTCGGTGTTCCCGCGCCTTGAGGAGCGAGCGTTGCAGCGAGCTGGCAGCCTCAGCGGTGGAGAGCAGCAAATGCTGGCCATCGCCCGGGCGCTGATGAGTCGACCGAAACTGTTGTTGTGTGACGAGCCGAGCATGGGCCTTGCCCCTTTGATCACCCGGGAATTGTTCAAGGTGATCGGCGGCCTCAACCGGGAGGAAGGGTTGTCGGTGCTGCTCGTGGAGCAGAACGCGAACCTCGCGATGCAAATCGCGTCGCGTGTCTACCTACTGGAGACTGGCGTCATCGTCGCCAGTGGAACTGCGGCCGAACTGAGCGCCGACGACTCGATCAGAAAGGCGTACCTGGGGTTCTGATGGAACTGTTCCTGCAACGACTCGTGGATGGGTTCAGCGAAGGCAGCGTCTATGCCCTGATTGCTCTGGGACTGGTGATCATCTACCGCGGTACCGGCCATCTGAACTTCGCCCAGGGCGAGATGGCGTTGTTCTCCACCTATGTCGTCTACCAGTTCGGCGAGTGGGGTATTCCGATCGGAATCGCCGTCGTGATGGGCATGGCAGTCGGTTTTGCGCTTGGCGCCGTGACAGAGGTTGCAATCGTGCGGCCAATCAGCAAGAAGTCGCCGTTTGCGGTTTTCATTGTGACGATCGGCCTCTTTCAGTTGCTGAACTGGCTCGACGGAGCGATTTGGGGCGGCCAGCAGTTGCCGAATTCCGGCGTGGGTAGCAAGCAGGTTCGCTTCCCGAGCTTGTTCCCCAGTAAGCCAACCGACTTCGTCACGATCTTCGGGGCGAACATCAAGATTCAGTCACTCGGTGTGATCGCACTCGTGGCCGTCCTCACGGTTGGGCTCTTCGCCATCTTCAACCACACTCGTCTTGGCCTGGCGATGCGCGCTGTCGCCGCGAATGGCGACAGCGCCAAGCTTGTGGGAATCCGAACGGGCCGCGTGCTGATGGTGAGCTGGGGGTTCGCTGCCGCGATCGGTGCGCTGGGTGGCGTGGTGTTCGCCGGCATCAATACCAACGTCAACCTCGGGCTGATGTTCACTGTCTTCATCTATGCCTCTGCGGCCGCAACGCTGGGCGGCTTCGACAGCCCTGGCGGTGCCGTGATCGGCGGCTTCAGCATCGGCCTCATCCAGAACATGGCGGCTGGCTACGCGCCTAAATGGGTCGGCCAGGAGATGAAGGTGGGCGTCGCCTTCTTGGTGTTGCTCGGCGTTCTACTGTTTCGACCATCGGGTCTATTCGGCTCCTCACGGGTGGAGCGGGTATGAAGCCCTTGTTCAACATCAAATCCGGCGGGCCAGCAAGTTGGACCATCCGCCTTTCTTGCACGCTCGTGCTTGCCTACGTGCTGCTGTGGATCCCAACCAGTGGGAGTAACAGCCTGATCGATACGGCCACTACCGCGCTGACCTTGATGGGCGCTGCGCTGGCATTGAATCTGCTGCTCGGCTTCACCGGTCAGATTTCGCTCGGCCATTCGGCGTTCTTCGGAATCGGCACGTACACGACGGCGATCTTCGTAACCCGATGGGGATGGAGCCCGCTGAAGACGCTGCCAGTCGCGTTCGCGCTCGCCTTCGTGGTCGGCGCGTTGGTGTCGTTACCGGCACTGCGCATCAAAGGCGTCTACTTGGCACTGGTAACCCTGGCGCTCGGGGTCGTGTTTCCGCAGTTCATCAAGTGGCCAAAAATCGCCTGGTTGACCGGCGGCTCGCGTGGACTCACCGACACTGGGTTCAAGTTCGACAAGGACAACCGCACGTTCGAACTGTTCGGCTGGAACCCGTGGGGCAACCTACGCGGCGAGAACGTGAAGCCGTTCTACTACTGGATCGCCGTGGTGATCGTGGTGATCGTCTATCTGATCTGCCGTGGGTTGGTAAAGAGTCGGGTCGGGCGTTCGCTGGTCGCCATCCGCGACAACAGCACGGCGGCGGCGGTGATGGGGGTCAATCTTGCAGTCACCAAGGGGATCGTCTTCGGACTCTCAGCGGCGATGTGTGCTCTACCCGGTTGCCTGACGGCAATGAAGGGCACAGTGACACCCGATACCACGCTGTTGACCGCCATCGGGTCGATCACGTTCCTCATCGTGATGGTCGTCGGCGGCGCCGGTTCGCTGTGGGGCCCGATCGTCGGTGCCATCGTCTTCCAGTTCATCACCGAAAAAACCGGGGACTGGGCCGACCCCAAGGAAATTCCGAGCATCCTGCGGCCGCTGTTCAGTTGGTCTGACGTAGCTCCAGCTGGCGGGATCTTCGCGCTGACACTGGTGATTCTGATGTTCGTGGCTCCACTCGGGCTGGCCGGTCTGTGGAAACGAGTCGTCACCAGGATCGTCAACGTTGTGCCCAAACCCGCGGGCAGCGCTACGGTTGGTGCGCCAGAACTATCGACCGTTGCGATGCCCACCTGGAAGCCGCAACCCGTATCGGCTGAGGCCGACGAAGTCAAATAACGACTGTTGTGAACGTAAAGTAGCTAGCACCTGAACGACAAACCTCGAATAGGAGAACACGATGCGACGTAATCCCACTCGGTTACTGGCAGCCTTGGCTGTCGGCGCCCTACTCGTTGGCGCATGCGGCGACGACGAGAAGAAGTCAGAAGACACGACGGCCACCACCACGGCCGACACAACCGCCGATACCACGGCCGACACAACCGCCGACACGGCAGCCGATACGACCGTGCCTGCGCCGACGAGTTGGGCCGTGAACACCGACGACTGCATCGATCCCGCAGCGGCAAATGCTCTTATTGAGGGCACGATTCAGATTGGCTCGGTCATGCCGCTCACCGGCGAGACTTCGGCCGACGAAGCCTTTGCGCCGGTGAAGGATGGCTGGCTGGCTTACATGGACTACGCCAACGAGAACGGCTTGCTCGGCGATCTGCAGATCGAGGCCAGCATTGAGGACGACCAGTACAGCAAGGATCTCACCCCTGGTGCTGTGTCCGCATTGCTTGATTCTGGTGTCGATGTGTTCTCGGGAATTCTTGGCACGCCGAACAACCTTGCCGTGCGCGACACGCTCAACGAGGAATGCGTACCGCAATTGGTCAACCTCACCGGCGCGCCGGATTGGGGCGATGTCGCCAACTATCCATGGACGACGGGTGGGCTAGTGCCCTACGACGTCGAGTCGAAGGTCTATGCCACTCAGATCGCCGAGCAATTCCCCGAGGGTGCAACGGTTGCCCTGTTCTCACTGAACTCTGACTTCGGTCAGGTCTATGTCGACGCTTTCAAGGAGTTGGCTGACCAGTTCGGATTTGAGATCGTCGACGAGCAGACCATCGAGCCCGGTGACAACGCGCTGCCGACATCACAGTTGACGAGCATCGCCTCCAAGGCTCCAGACGTAATCGTGGCGGTTCCGCTCGGGATCGGCTGTGTCACCTTCCTGGTCGAGCTTGCTTCCAGCAAGGCTCAGAACTCGGGCTGGGATCCGGCGACCTACCTAACTAACACCTGCGCATCAAGCTTGATCCTCGGTGCTGCGGGGCCGAATGCCGATGGCATCTACACCTCCAACAACCTGCTTGATGTCGCCGATTCAGCCAACGCTTCGCTGCCAGCCGTGGCGGATTACTTGGCCTACATGGATGGCCTCGGCAAGTCCGATGTCGTGACGACAGCTACAGCTGGCTGGAACATCGCTGAGGCGACGGTCGCAATCATCAAGCAGGCGATGGATTCACCCGAAGGACTCACCCGAGCGTCGATTATGAACGCCGCTCGCAACTTCACGTACACGCCAACCCTGGGCCGTCCGGGCGTCGTGTTCAAGTCAATCGGTGAAGAAGATGCCTTCATGGCACAGTCGTTGCAAGTTCTGCAGTACGACGCTGACACGGCGACGTTCACTGCCGTCGGCGACGTCATCACTACCTTCGAGACCTGATCTTCAGTTCTCGTTTGAACATGAGCGTGGCCCGCCCGCAAGGGCGGGCCACACTCGCGTCACCGCAGCGGTGACGCCGACGTCAGGCCTTGCTGGTCGGCTGCGCGACTGCCACGCCGACCGCGAGAGTCGCGCAGATCGGCGAGAGGTATCGCCGATCTAATTGTCGGAATCGCGGAGATGCGCTTCCAGGAACCAACAGGTCAGTTCGGCCAGCAAAGCCAAATCCCGCCCTCACCAACAGCACGCACGTCACTATGTGTCGCCCGATGCGACGAAGCGAGCGTGGAGCGATCGGGGCGTCGAGCACCAGACCAGCGGCGGCGATCAGTGCGCTGGCAACCGCGTAACACGCTGGCGGTGGTGGCACCTCGGCACTGCCAACGACCGCGTCGGCAAGTTCAGACCGTGACCGAAACGGAATCGATGATCCGCGCCCCCAGGCGATGTGGAGCGCCGCCACCACTAGAAAGGCGACGGCAGTGCAGCGCGCTACGAATCGCCTCATGGTCGCAACCTACAACTAACGTCGCGAGACATGACGAAGACCGCTAGTTCCTTCGACGCCAGCCGCGCCATTCGCGACCTGCGAACACTTGCCGATCGCACGGGCGGCCCGGCCGGTTCGCGACGACTGTGCTGGACACCCGAGTGGGTCGAGGCGCGTGCTTTGCTGCGCGAGGAGTTGTCGACGCTGCCGGTCGAAGTTGAGCAGGACGAGGCTGGCAACATCTGGGCCTACCTGCGCGGTGACACCGAGGAGTTAGTCGTCGTCGGCTCGCATCTCGATTCGGTGCCGGCCGGCGGCTGGCTTGACGGCGCGCTCGGTGTGCTCGGCGGCCTAGAGGTTCTGCGCACTTTGGCCGCGGCGCCGCAACGACCACAGCGATCGTTCGCGCTGGTCGATTGGGCCGACGAGGAGGGTGCTCGCTTCAGCCGCAGCCTGTTTGGTTCTGCTGCAGTCGTCGGCACGCTCGACCTGAACATCCTGCGCGAGTTGAAGGACAAGTGGGGCAACGCCTTGCCGGACGTTGTCGCCGAACACGGTGTGCATCTCGATGCGCTCGAGGCTTGCCAAACGCGACTCGCCAACGTCGTTGCCTATCTCGAACTTCACATCGAGCAGGGACCGGTACTCGAGCACCAAGGACTCGGCATCGGCGTAGTCACAGGCACAGTCGGTATCGAACGCGAGCGACTGACCTTCAGCGGTCAAGCGGCGCACGCAGGGACGATGCCCATGGGTATGCGCCGCGACTCGCTTCGCGCAATGAGCCGGTTTGCGCTCGAGTTGGCCGAGATCGGCAAGCGCCACAACGGCGTGACGACTGTCGGCAGCGTCACGTGCTGGCCGGGCGTCGTTACCGCGGTGCCGGGGACCACGGTGTGCACGATGGACATGCGCCACATCGATGCCGGTTCACTGGCCGCAATGTTCGCCGAAGCAAAGGCCGCAGCGCACGCCGCCGCCGACGCGGAGGATTGCAGTGTCGAATTGGAGCATGTCTTTCGCATTCCACCGATGATCTTCGACAAGACGTTGGTCGATTCCGTTCGCCGCGCAGTGAAGGCCGTCGAGGGCCACGAATTCGAACTACCGAGCGGCGCATTGCACGATGCATCAGAGATGGCGCGCGTCGTCCCAACCGCAATGGTGTTCACACAATCGATTGCCGGCCTGTCGCACACCAAAGAAGAAGACACCACCGACGAGCACCTTGTGATGGGCCTCACCGCCTTCCACCAAGCAGTGTTGGAAGCGGTCAATCCGGGTTGACGAACCCGGGTGTAGCAAGTCTGCTGCGCTCGTAGCATGACGGCAGTGGCCTCCCGTGAACTCCGCAATAGCACGCGTGCGCTGCTCGATCGCGTCGACGCTGGCGAAGTGATCACAATCGCCGTCGATGGACGCGAGGTGGCTGAACTCCGTCCAATCTCGACCAGGCCGACCTGGATGACCCGAGCGGAGTTCGTCCTGGCAGTCGTTCCTTGGCAAGCGGATGCAACCCTTCGCACCGAACTCCGTGAGCTGGTGCCAGACACCACTGACGATCTTCGTCACCTATGACCCGCGGACTCGCTGACACGAGCGTGTTCATCGCGAATGAATCGGGCAGGCCGTTGCAGACCCAGAACCTGCCAGACGAGATCGCCATCTCAGTCATTACGATCGGCGAATTACGCGCAGGCGTTCTGGCCGCCACGGACCTCGCCACGCGTGATCGCCGCCTCAGCACTTTGACCCACGCTCTCGGTCTGAAACCGCTTCCGATTGACGAACTCGTTGCAGACGCATGGGCAAATCTCAGGGTGACCCTGCGCGACCGCAGAGTGAGGATGCCCGTGAACGACTCGTGGATCGCCGCAACCGCAATAGTTCATGGTCTTCTCCTCATTACGCAGGCTGCAGATTTTGTGGAGCTTCCCGGACTCAGCGTCGTTCGCGTCTGAGGAGTATCAACGCGATCGCAATGTCGGGGAGGTGATTCGCTGCGCCAGCGTTCGAGACCGACGACCCGACGGTCACGATGTTCATTAGACCAGCAAGGTCAGGCGACCCACTCGCGGTCAGTGTCGTGGACGACAACAACGGTATGGCCGTCATCGACCGACAAGCTTGGGCAACCTCAGGTCGGTGCTGGTGTGAGCGCGGCTCGCAGAAACGCGAGTAGCTCGGTGCGCAGTCGACGCAACTCCGCTGTCGTCGGCTGCCAGCCAACGCTGCGCAGCACTTCCGGTTCGGTCGCGATGCCGGTGACAGTTGCGTAGCACAGGCCAGCGATCAATCGCGGGTCGGCCTGACGGATTCGACCGCGATCCATCTCCTTGTGCAAGTACGCGACGGCTCGATCGACCAGTGGGCGTAGTTCGCTTTGGAAGCGCTCGCCTACTGCTGGCGACAAACGACTGACCTCTCGAATCAGACCGAGCAATGCAGGCCGGCGCACGGCGGGGCGGAACACGGCGCGTACGACCGCTTCGATCCGATCGAGAGGGTCGTCGCTGGCCGAACGAATCGCCGCCTCGATTGCAACGCCGAGTTGGGTAGCCGCCTGTACAAGCACCGCCTGCACCAGATCGTCCTTCGATGGGAACCAGTACAACAGCGTCTGTTTGGCCACCCCGACCTCGGCGGCAATGACGTCAAGCGACACTGCATCGACGCCTCGCAAGCCGAAAAGATCAGTCGCCGCCGTAAGAATCCGCTCACGGGTGTCGCTAGCAGCCATCGAAAGCATCTTTGCACATTCCTCTACCATTTGGTAGACAGCCGTGCTCAAAGGTGCTAGACAAGCTCCCGCATGATTGCCGAACAACTCGCGAGCAAGCGGCTCGCCATCACCGGTAGCACCGGTTTCGTTGGCACCGCGCTCGTCGAACGCCTGCTGCACAGCGTGCCCGACTGCACTCTCGTGCTGCTCGTGCGCCCCAGCAAGCGCCACGACGCCACCGAGCGGGTGCGTCGCGAGATCTTCAAGAACAACGCCTTCGATCGCTTGAAGGCCCAATGCGCAAGCGGAACAGAAACGTTCGATGAAATGGTCGCCCGCCGCGTCGTCGCAATTGGCGGCGATGTCAGCACCGACGGACTCGGCCTCAGCGACGCCGACCGCGCTGTGTTCGCCAGTTGCGACATCGTGATCCACTCCGCCGCCGCTGTGTCGTTCGACAGCCCGCTCGACAGTGCCGTCGAGATCAACCTGATGGGGCCGGTGCGCATCGTCGAAACGCTGCAGGCGCTGAACATCACGCCGCACATGGTCGCCGTCAGCACCTGCTACGTCGCCGGCAACCGGCGCGGTCACGCGCCCGAGGCTTTGGTCAGCGACGGTCACTGGGACATCGGACTCAACTGGCGCAAAGAAGTTGCGGCCAGCCGTCGACTGCGTGGCGACGTTGAGGCCAACAGTCGCACGGCCACACAACTCGTGCACTTTCGCGCCGAGGCGCGCAAGGAACTCGGCGCCGCTGGCGGCCCCGCCCTTGCAGCGAAGACCGAGAGCCTGCGCGAAGCATGGGTGAAGGCGCAACTAGTGGAAGCCGGACGCGCTCGCGCGGCGAGCGTCGGGTGGCCGGACGCGTATGCGTACACCAAGGCACTCGGCGAGCAAGCGCTGACCGAGATGAAGGGCAACGTGCCCGTCAACATCGTGCGCCCGAGCATCATCGAGAGCGCTCTTGCAGAACCGTTCCCGGGATGGATCCGCGGCTTCCGCATGGCCGAACCGGTGATCCTCAGCTACGCACGCGGACTGCTCAAGGAATTCCCTGGGGTGCCCGAGGGCACGGTCGACGTCATTCCGGTAGACATCGTCGTCGCCGCCATCATCACCGTCGCCGCCGTCGGCCCCGAGCGCGCAGCACCGATCACGCAGGTCGCAAGTGGGGGCATCAACCCGCTGAAGTACAAGATCCTTGTCGACAACGTGCGGGCATGGTTCACCAAGCATCCTCTGTACGACGCCGAGGGACAGCCGATCGAGGTACCGGAGTGGCAGTTCCCCGCGCGCGGGCGTGTGAAAGAACAACTGCAACGGGCGAAGGCAATCGCCGAGAAGACCGAGCGCGTACTGCAAGCGCTGCCGCTGCGCGGCAAGCAGGCGACCTGGGCCGCAAACTTGGAAGAGAAGAAGACCGAGATCGATCGCGCCTTCGAGTACGTGCAGCTCTACGGCCTGTACACCGAGTGCGAAGCGATCTACCAGGTCGATCGTTTGATCGCGATGTGGGACTCGCTGAACGCAACCGATCAGAGCGCGTTCAACTTCGATCCGCGCAGCGTCGATTGGCCGGTGTACATCAGCACCATCCACTTGCCGTCGATCGTGCATCACTCGCGCGCCAAGGTCACGCCCGGCAAGAACCGTAATGACCGCGCCGATCGTCTACGCCGTTCGGTGATGTCGCCTGATCGCCATCTCGCCGCCTTCGACCTGGAGAACACGCTCATCGCCAGCAATGTGGTTGAGAGCTACTCGTTCCTTGCCACTCGCCGCCTCAACACGCCCGAGCGCATCCGGTACGTCTTGCGCACGCTGGCCGAGGCACCACGGTTGAGCTCAATCGACCGTAAGGATCGCAGCGACTTCCTACGCTTCTTCTACCGCCGCTACGAAGATGCTCCGATCGCGCAGATCGCTGAGGACTCCCCCGAGTTGCTCAGTCAGTTGATTCTCGCCAAGTCGTTTCCTGCTGGTATGCGCCGTGTGCGCGAGCACCGCGCGCTCGGCCATCGCACGATGTTGATCACCGGTGCACTCGACTTCGCGGTCGAGGGATTGCGCCCGCTGTTTGACGAGATCGTGTCCGCCAAACTGACCACGCGCCCCGACGGCACGTATAGCGGCAACCTGGCCGTCGTGCCGCCGACCGGCGAGACACGCGCCGAGATCATCGCCGATTACTGCGCCAGCGAAGGTCTGCGACTCGAAGACAGCGTCGCCTATGCGGACAGCACCAGCGACCTCCCAATGCTGGAAGCGGTCGGCTTCCCCGTCGCGGTGAACCCTGAAACGCGGCTGGCCGCAATCGCACGCAAGCGTGGCTGGTTGGTTGAGCATTGGGAGAAAGCCAGCGGTGCGCCCAAGATGTTGCTGCCGCTCGGCACGATGCTTTCTGAACGCGACAGACGGCGGGTCTTTCAGTGAGCCGCCTCGTCTTCTCCCGCAAGCCTGCGCGCTTCGCGCTCGCGCGCGTCGCCGGCGCGATCATGCCCGGTGCAGGCGCCTCGGTCGGTCCCCTGGCTATCGAATCCGACGAACTGTTGCCGTTGCCGACACCGGATTGGGTGCGGCTGCGGCCGCGACTCGCTGGCATCTGCGGCAGCGACCTCGCATTGATTGATGGCACCGCTTCTGCGTACTTCGATCCGCTGGTGAGCTATCCGTTCACGCCCGGACACGAAGTTGTCGCCGACGTGCTCAACGCCGACGGCAGCGCCGGTCGTCGGGTCGCGTTGGTGCCAGTCTTGTCGTGCATCACTCGCGGTATCGACCCGTTGTGCACGGCGTGCGCTGCGGGCCAGATCAACCTGTGCGAGCGAGTTGCGTTCGGTCACCTCCAGCCCGGTCTGCAATCCGGCTTCTGTAGCGACACGGGTGGTGGTTGGAGCCACGAGATGATCGCGCACCCGAGCCAACTCGTCGACCTGCCCGCTGATCTCAGCGACGAAGCGGCCGTCCTCATCGAGCCCACCGCGTGCGCGGCTCATGCGGCCGCGCGCTACACCGGCGACGAGACGGTCATTCTCGGTGCCGGAACACTCGGTCTGCTCACGCTCGCCGCGATCACCGCGCGCAACGGCAACCGACGCGGCCCGATCGTCGTCACCGCTCGCTACGCCGAGCAGAAGCGCCTTGCGAAGGAGCTCGGCGCCGACGTCGTGTGCACGAGCGACGAGTTGCCGCGCTGGGTGCGGAGTTCGACCAAGTCGCTGATGATCGGCGATCAGCTGACCTGCGGCGCTCGCCATGTGATCGACTGCGTTGGTAGCACCGAATCGATGAAGCAGGCATTACAGGTAGTGGCACCGGGCGGCGAAGTGCAGCTGGTCGGCATGCCGAGCAACGTGTCGCTGGAGCTGACGTCATTGTGGCATCGCGAAGTTGCGATTCGCGGCTGCTACGCCTACTCGCACGCCGACTTTCACACCGCCATCGACATCATCCGCCACCACGACCTTGCACGACTGCTGTCGGCGACCTACGCCCTCAGCGACTACACCGATGCCATCGCCCACGCCGCATCTGCCGGCCGCCGCGGCGCAGTGAAGATTGCGTTCGACATGAGAGGTAATTAGCCATGCCCCGTCCCGGTTTTGTACTCGAGGTCGACCGCTCGACGCCGTCAATTCTGTTTTGGCGCGGCGAGAACTTCAGCCTCGAGAAGCTGCCCGCTGGTCGTAGCCGCGTCATCTATCCGCCCGAGCCGCTGGAAGCGCTGAGCGACATCGATGGCGCGATCCGTAATGCATTGTTGAACCCGATCGACCAAGACCCGTTGGCCACACAGATGTTCCCCGGCATGAAGCTGACGATCGCGTTCGACGACGTCAGCCTGCCGTTGCCCAAGATGCGCCGACCCGACGTGCGTCAGCGTGTGATCGAAGCCGTGCTCGACACTGCCGCCCAAGCGGGTGTCGACGATGTTCACATCATCGCTGCGCTCGGCCTGCACCGGCGCATGCACGAGTACGAGATGCGCCACGCGCTCGGCGATCGTGTGTACGACGCGTTCCACGGTCGTGGAATGCTGTACCAGCACGATGCGGAAGATCACGACAACCTCTCGGTGATCGGCACCACCGATCACGGCGAAGTGCTGGAGATCAACAAGCGGGCAGCCGACAGCGACCTCGTTGTATACGTGAACATCAACTCGGTCGCGATGGATGGCGGCTGGAAGAGCATCACGACGGGCCTTGCCTCGTATCGCTGCCTGAGCTTTCATCACAATCCCGAGACGCTCGAGAACACCAAGAGCCTGATGGGTCACCGCCACCAGAGCGCGCTGCACACGAGCGTGTGGCGCCTCGGCCAGGTACTCAAGGATCACGGTCCGAAGATCTTCCAGATCGAGACCACGCTCAACACCGACATGTTCCCCTCGCCGTTCGAGTTCATCAACAAGCGCGAATGGGAATGGACCGCCAAGGACCGGGCAACGTTCCTGGGCACGACCAAATCGTTGAACCGTACGCCGATCAAGCTTGCCCGCAAGATCTTTCACGGTATTGAAGGCCCGCATCAGATGACCAGCGTGCAAGCCGGCGAGACCGAAGCCGTGCACAAGATCACGCTGGAACACGTGCACCGTCAACAGTTGATGGAAGTGCAAGGCCAGACCGACATCCTGACTCTTGGCATTCCGTTCGTGTCCCCGTACAACCCCGATGGCGTGATGAACCCAGTCCTGGTCATGTGCATGGGGCTCGGCTACCTGTTCAACATGTACCGCAACAAACCGTTGGTGCGCGAAGGCGGCGTGGTCATCATGACGCACCCCTGCTACCGCGATTTCAACCCCGTGCATCACCCGAGCTACATCGACTTCTTCGAGCAGGTGCTGTCCGACACGACTAACCCGGCCGAGATGTCGCGCAAGTGGGAGAAGCAGTACGCCGAGGACGAGTGGTATCGCCACCTGTATCGCACCGGCAACGCCTACCACGGTGTGCATCCGTTCTATGCCTGGTACTGGGGCGCACATGGGCTCAAGCATGCGGGCAAGGTGATCATCGTCGGCGGCGATCCGCCGACCGTGCGCCGACTTGGCTTCACGCCCGCGAGCACGATGGACGACGCGTTCGAGATCGCCAGCGATGTCGTCGGCCGTTCCCCAACGATCACCCACTTGCATGTACCTGCACTCTTAATTGCGGACGTGCAGTGAAGAATTCCGCGCCGACACGGCTGCACTCGCTCGGCCAATTGCGCCGCGTCGTCAAGGTGGGCGATGCGGCCAGTGGCGCTGTGCGTACCGCGTTGAAGCCAATCCGCGCGCTTGGGTTTCCGTATCGCAAACCATTGGTGCCCAAGGGTCTTGTTGTGCCCGCCGATCCGAGCAAGCTCGGCGCCAACTTCGACACTGGTTGGGCGCGCTCATCGGCAGCTAAGGCAGCGCGCGCGGTTGTCACCAACGGGCCAATCCGCGCGTTCGTCAAAACCGTCGCCAGCCCGCAGGTCGTCGGCCTCGACCGTCTCGCCGATCTGCAACGCCTCAACGAGACGCCGCCGGTGATCTTCGCCCCGAACCATCACAGCCACGTCGACACGCCGCTGATCATCACCGTCGTACCCGAGCCGTGGCGCTCGACGCTCGTTGTCGCCGCTGCCGCGGACTACTTCTTCGACACGCGCGTGAAGGGCACTCTGGCCGCGTTAACGCTCAACGCGTTTCCGATCGATCGCGAAGTGACCAGCCGCAAGAGCAGCGACGAACTGCGTCGTCTGATCGATGATGGTTGGAGCCTTGTGATCTACCCAGAAGGCGGCCGCTCCCCCGACGGCTGGGGCCAAGAGTTCAAGGGTGGCGCGGCGTATCTCGCCAACCGCACCGGAGTGGCAGTGGTGCCGGTTTTCATCGATGGCACCGGCAGCATCTATGGCAAGGGCATGAAGCGATTGAAGCGCGGCACCACGAAGATCGTCTTTGGCAGCCCGCTGCTCCCGATCGAAGGCGAATCGACGCGCCGTTTCAATGCGCGTATCGAGGCCGCGGTGACTGCGTTGGGCGACGAAGCGCTGACCGACTTCTGGACTTCACGTCAGCGCGCCGCGCAAGGCAGCAACCCGAAGCTCACCGGACCCGAGTACAACGGCTGGCGACGGCAGTGGGCGCTCGCCGAGCACCGCAAGCTCGGGCGAGCAGGCGTCCGCCGGCGCCAAACGCGACGCTGGCCCGACCTCGGCTAGCCCGCTTGGTGGGGCGCGAAAACTGCCGGCGGGCCTGATATGAAAGCGCGCCCAACCACACGGACGGGTAGGTGTCAGCCTGACGCAGACTCTTGGGCGCACGGGATCTGGATCTTGGTGCCAACGATGAATCCGCCGTAGCCATTCGTGTCTTCGTTCGCAGCATCAAGTGCCTTGACCGTGACTCTGAACTTGTCGGCGACAACCTTCGGGAAGTCGCCAGCAAGAAGCGTGTATTCGCCGCAAATCTCGGCGGCGACGGTCGGAACTGTGGCACCCGGCGCAGCGCCGACTTCAGGAATCGTTGCGCCAACTGGAATCTTGATGATCAGGCCGATGAAGAACAGGTCGTACCCGGTAGTTCCGGCGTTGACGTCGTTGAGTTCTTGCAGCGTGATGCCATAGAAGCTCGCCACCTTGGTCGGGTTATCGCCATCTTTCAGCGTGTACGGAGTAATGGTCGTTGTCTGCGACCCGGGCGTGGGGGGCAGAGTCGTGCCGGGGATCGTGGCAACTGTCGGCGGCACTGTCGGAATCGTTGCCCAGTTCGTTGTGCCCAAGTTCACAACGGTCGCTCCCGACTGGGTGCCCGACGCAGTGCCACAGGCTGACAGCACAACAACTGCGCCCGCAGCAAGCACGCGGAATGGGGTGAGAAATCGCCGGTTCATCGGCGCATATTGTACGACACCCCTTCGCTGAAATGTCGGCGGCCCGCTCGGCGGCCCGATCGCGACGGATCGTTAGACGAGCGGGCGCGCACCCGGTGCGATCGGCACTGGCAACCGCGTGTCGCCCATCAACCAGCTATCGACGCCAGCGGCACACGAACGACCTTCGGCGATCGCCCACACGATCAGGCTTTGCCCGCGCCCCATATCGCCGGCAACGAATACACCGGGGATTGACGACATGTAGCGATCGTCGCGCGCGAGGTTGCCACGGTCGTCGTAACGCACACCTAGCTGATCGAGCCACGCACCCTTGTCTGGCCCGACGAAACCCAGCGCCAACAGCACAACGTCGGCGCGTAACTCGCGATCGCTGTCAGCAACCTTCTGGAAGCGACCATCAACCATCGTCACCTCATGCACCAGCAAGCCGCGCACTCGGCCACTGCCATCGTCGACGAAGCGCTCAGTGTTCACGCTGTAGAGGCGTTCACCGCCCTCTTCGTGTGCCGAGGTGACCTTGAACACCATCGCAAACTGTGGCCACGGATTGCCGTGTGCGCGCGTCGCAGGCGGCTGCGGCAAAATCTCGAGCTGCGTGACCGACGCTGCGCGCTGGCGATGCGCCGTTCCGAGGCAGTCGGCGCCGGTGTCGCCGCCACCGATGATCACCACATGCTGTCCGGCAACGTCGATCGGCGAAGCCGACAGGTCGCCCTGCTGCACGCGGTTGGCTAGCGGCAAGTACTCCATCGCCTGATGGATCCCTGCCAGTTCGCGACCGGGCACTGGTAAATCGCGCCACGCCGTCGCGCCGCATGCCAGCACAACTGCGTCGTACGTTGCGAGCAAAATGTCGATGTCGATCAGGGTTCCGACAGCCGCGTTGCTGCGAAACTCTGTCCCCTCCGCGACCATCTGCTCGATCCGGCGATCGACATGGTGCTTCTCGATCTTGAACTCGGGAATGCCGTAGCGCAACAGCCCACCGATGCGGTCGGCGCGCTCGAGTACGACGACGTCGTGGCCCGCCCGAGTCAGTTGCTGCGCGGCAGCCAGTCCCGCTGGCCCGCTGCCGACAACCACTACGCGCTTACCAGTTGTCACCGCCGGTCGCTGCGGTGTGATCCAGCCCTCGTCCCACGCCCGATCGATAATCGAGACTTCGATCTGCTTAATCGCAACGGGTATGTCGCTAATGCCAATGACGCATGCCGACTCGCACGGCGCCGGGCAGAGGCGGCCGGTGAACTCCGGGAAATTGTTGGTGGCATGCAGTCGATCGATTGCATCGCGCCAATGATCGCGATGAACAAGGTCGTTCCAGTCGGGAATCAGGTTGCCGAGGGGGCAACCGTTGTTGCAGAACGGAATGCCACAGTCCATGCAGCGAACGGCTTCGGCCGCGACGTGCGAACCATCGTTTGGCTCGTACACCTCGCGCCAGTCCTTCAGGCGCACCATGACCGGTCGTGCGCTCATCGCCTACTCGACTCCATGATGCGGTCGAGGGTTGCGCCTTCATCAAGCCCTTCGCGCTCCGCTTGCGCCCGTACTTCGATCACGCGCTGGTAGTCAACGGGCATCACCTTGCAAAAGTGCCTGGCGGCTGCCGGCCAATCGGCGACGACCGTCGTCGCCACAGGAGAGTCGGTGAGCTCGGCATGCCGTTGCAGCAAGTCGACGACGAAGGCGGCATCGACGTCGGTGAGGTCTTGCAATTGCACCATCTCGGTGTTCACGTCGGCGGCAAAGACTGCTTGCGGGTCGTAGACGTATGCGATTCCGCCACTCATGCCCGCGCCAAAGTTCCGCCCGGTCGGACCGAGTACTAACACTCGCCCACCGGTCATGTACTCGCACCCGTGGTCGCCGATGCCTTCGACGACCGCTGTCGCCCCCGAGTTGCGCACAGCGAACCGTTCGCCAACAATGCCGCGCACGAACAGTTCGCCGCTGGTCGCGCCGTAGGCGATGACGTTGCCCGCGATCACGTTGCGCTCGGCAGCAAACGTTGCGCGCCGATCTGGACGAATCACTAGTCGACCGCCCGACAGTCCCTTGCCGACGTAGTCGTTGGCGTCGCCTTCAAGAATCATCGTCACGCCGCGCGGCAAGAAGGCGCCGAAGCTCTGCCCGGCAGCGCCGTTAAAACGCAGCGTGATGGTGCCGTCTGGCAAGCCGGCGCCGCCGTAAGCGCGCGTGATCGCGGAGCCGAGCATCGTGCCGACTGAGCGGTTGACGTTGCGAATCGGCAGCTCTAACGAAACCTGCTCGCCGCGCTCGAGTGCAGGCGCGCACGCCACCAGCAGCTCCTGATCGAGCGCCTCGGCAAGAGCATGGTCTTGGAACACCGACTGGTGCAGCGTTTGCGCGTACGGGTTGGCTGGCGTCGCCAGCAACGGGCTGATGTCGAGGCCATTGAGCTTCCAGTGATCGATAGCAGTACGAGTGTCGAGCGCCTCGACACAGCCGATCATTTCGCTCATTGTGCGGAACCCGAGCGCGGCCATGTGCTCGCGCACTTCCTGCGCAATGAACTGCATGAAGTTGACGACGAACTCGGGCTTGCCAGTGAAGTGCTTGCGTAACTCGGGGTTCTGCGTCGCGACACCGACTGGGCAGGTGTCGAGATGACACACGCGCATCATCACGCAGCCGCTCACGACCAACGGCGCAGTCGCGAACCCGAACTCCTCCGCGCCGAGCAAAGCCGCGATCACGACATCGCGACCCGTCTTCAACTGTCCGTCGGCCTGCACAACGATGCGATCACGCAAACCGTTCAACAGCAATGTGTGTTGCACTTCGGCGACACCCAACTCCCACGGCCCGCCAGCGTGTTTCAGCGAGGTCAGCGGCGCCGCGCCAGTGCCTCCGTCGTGACCACTAATCAGCACGACATCGGCCTTCGCCTTGCACACACCGGCGGCCACAGTGCCGACGCCGACCTCGCTGACCAGCTTGACGTGCACGCGCGCGGCAGGGTTCGCGTTCTTCAGGTCGTGGATCAGCTGCTTGAGATCCTCAATCGAATAGATGTCGTGGTGCGGTGGTGGACTGATCAAGCCCACTCCCGGCGTGCTGTGACGGGTATCAGCGATCCATGGGTACACCTTGTGCGCCGGCAGCTGCCCGCCCTCACCAGGCTTGGCACCCTGGGCCATCTTGATCTGCAGGTCGTCGGCGTTGACCAGGTATTCGCTGGTGACACCGAAGCGACCACTGGCCACCTGCTTGATCGCGCTGCGCCGCTGTGGATCGTGCAGCCGATCGGCATCCTCGCCACCCTCGCCGGTGTTGCTCTTCGCGCCGATCGAGTTCATCGCGAGAGCGAGCGTCTCGTGCGCTTCTGCGCTGATGCTGCCATAGCTCATTGCGCCGGTACTGAACCGGCGCACAATCGCCTCTATCGGCTCGACCTCGTCGATCGGCACCGGTTCGCGTAAGCCATCACGGAACTCGAACAGCCCGCGCAAGGTGGCACCTTTGCGCGAGAGGCCGTTCACCAACGCGGTGTACTGCTGGAAGATGTCGTAGCGCTTCTCACGCGTCGAATGCTGCAGCTTGAACACCGTCTCTGGGTTGAACAGGTGAATGTCGCCTTCGCGGCGCCATTGGTACTCACCCCCGAGATCCAGCTTGCGATGTGCTCGCTCTTCGGGCCGGCGCGGATGAGCAAGGGCGTGGCGCGCCGCGACCTCGGCTGCAACGTCATCAAGGTCGATGCCACCCAGTCGGCTCACCGTGCCTGTGAAGTACTCCTCCACCAGGTCCTGGCCAAGTCCGATCGCTTCGAAGATCTGTGCGCCGGTGTAACTGGCGACGGTGCTGACGCCCATCTTGCTCATCACCTTCAGCACACCCTTGCCAGCCGCCTTGATGAAGTGCTTCACCGCCGCGTGTACATCGACATCGCCGAGGCCATGCAGGTCGCTGGTAATCATGTCTTCGATGCTCTCGAAGGCGAGATACGGATTAATCGCGCCCGCGCCGTAACCAACGAGCAGCGCCATGTGGTGCACCTCACGCGCGTCGCCGCATTCGACGATCAGGCCAACCTTGGTGCGCTGCTTCGTCCGAATCAGGTGATGGTGCGCCGCCGCTGTCAGCAGCAGGCTCGGTATTGGTGCGTAGATCTCGTCGCTGTTGCGATCCGAGAGCACGATGATGCGCGCACCTTCATCGATCGCTTTGCTCGTTTGACTGCGCACGACATCAAGAGCTCGCTGCAACGCCAAACCACCACCAGCCACCCGGTACAAACCACTGATTTGCACGGCGACAAGTTCGGGGTACATGTCGTCGTCGTTGATGTGAATGATCTTGGCGAGATCGTCGTTGTCGATGACCGGGAACGGAACGACAAGCTGACGACAACTCTGCGGACCGGGAACCAGCAGATTGGATTCAGGACCGACCGTCGAGCCGAGCGACGTGACGAGCTCCTCGCGAATTGCATCGAGCGGTGGGTTCGTCACCTGCGCGAACAGTTGCTGGAAGTAGTCGAACAGCAGTCGCGGTCGCTCGCTGAGCACTGCCATCGGAGTATCGCTGCCCATCGAGCCAATCGGCTCGGCACCCGTGCGCGCCATCGGCGCCAAGATGACCTTCAGCTCTTCGTGCGTGTACCCGAACACCTGTTGGCGACGCAGCACGCTCTCGTGACTGAACACGACGTGCTCGCGCTCAGCAAGTTCGTTGAGTTCGACCAGCCCATCGTCGAGCCAACTCTGGTACGGCTGCGCGCTTGTCAGCTCGTGCTTGATCTCTTCGTCGTCGACGATTCGCCCGCGCGCGGTGTCGACAAGAAACATGCGGCCTGGTTGCAAGCGACCCTTGCGGACAACCTTGGCGGGGTCGATATCGATCACGCCGACCTCGCTTGCCAGCACGACGATGTCGTCGTCGGTGACGAGATAGCGCCCGGGTCGCAACCCGTTGCGGTCGAGCACTGCGCCGATCAGCGTGCCGTCGGTGAAGGCGATGCTGGCGGGACCATCCCAAGGCTCCATCAGCGATGAGTGGAAGCGATAGAACGCGCGCTTCTGCGGATCCATCGTCGCGTGGTTTTCCCAGGCTTCGGGAATCATCATCAGCAACGCGTGCGGAATGCTGCGGCCGGCGAGGTGCAGCAGTTCCAACACTTCGTCGAAGCTCGCCGAGTCGCTGCCGCCCGGCGTGCAGATCGGCAGTGCGCGGTCCAGACCAGGCAAGAACTCGGAAGCGAGCAGGCTCTCGCGCGTACGCATCCAGTTGCGGTTGCCCTGCACCGTATTGATCTCGCCGTTGTGCGAGAGATAGCGATACGGGTGCGCCAGGGGCCACGAGGGGAACGTGTTCGTGCTGAACCGGCTGTGCACGAGCGCGATTGCGGATTGAAAGCGCTCGTCGTTCAGATCGCCGAAGAATTGGCCGAGCTGCTCCGTGGTGAGCATTCCCTTGTAGATCAGGGTGCGACAACTGAGCGATGGGAAATACGTCTGCTGCTCGCTCGGCAGCTCGTGCTCAATCCGCTTGCGCACCATGAACAGTCGTCGGTCGAGGTCGATGCCCGCGGTCTCAGTCGCAACATCGCTGATGAAAAGCTGCCGCACGTAGGGCATCGCCGCGCGGGCGCTGCTGCCCAGGCACTCGGGGTTGGTCGGCACGTCTCGCCAACCGAGCACCACCAAGCCTTCTTCGACGACGACCGCTTCGATCGACGACTGCGCCTTCTCGCGCGCCTCGGCATCAGTGGAGAGAAAGGCGAGGCCGACGCCGTAGGCGCCCGCGGGCGGCAGCGGAAATGGGACAACGGCGCGCAAGAACCCATCTGGAATCTGAACCACGATGCCAGCACCATCGCCGGTATCGACTTCGGCACCGGTCGCGCCG
>Ga0105047_10000813_pt1 | contig 54531 bp, 49 predicted proteins | sample MAT04_FD_78384 | JGI IMG/M metagenome (GOLD analysis project Ga0105047, IMG submission 78384) | Freshwater microbial communities from Lake Fryxell liftoff mats and glacier meltwater in Antarctica - MAT-04 (megahit assembly) | ecosystem: Environmental > Aquatic > Freshwater > Ice > Liftoff... | reverse complement strand
CACTGAACGGCGTGGTCACTGAACGGCGTCGTCACTGAACGGCGTGGTCACTGAACGGCGTGGTCACTGAACGGCGTGGTCACTGAACGGCGTGGTCACTGAACGGGCTATTCAGGCGAGTGCTTCCAGTACGACCGTGAGCAGCGAGAAGGCGCGGTTGTCGCCAACGGTTCCCAAGCCCATCTTGTTCATCGCGAACGTGAAGGTCATCCGATTGTCGAGGTCATTGATCACGACCGACCCACCCCAGCCGCCCCAGAAGCACAGCTGACGGTTGGCCGGCAAGGGCATCGACTCATTAGGCAACCCGTAGCCGATGCCGAAACGCATCGGCATCATCAACACCTGATCGACTCCGTTCGACTGCTCGCGAAAGACTTGGTCGATGGAAGACGGATCGAGCAACTGCACGCCTTTGACCACACCCCCGTTACTGATCGCGCTTTGCACGAGAGCCATCGAGCGAGCGTTGCCATGCCCGTTGGCAGCGCCGATGTCGGCCTGACGCCATTCGGGCGCCCACGAGGTTTCGGCTGAGATCGTCGGGCCGGTGAGCGTCTTGATGACGACCATGTTCGGGTCCAGCGTGGAGAGATCAAAGGGCATCGGCGGCGGCGGAATGACATTCGCGACGCGCCCGAACTCGCTGGGGGCAAGTCCGATGTGGAAGTCGGCACCGACCACCTCGGCCACCTGCGTACGGAAGAACTCACCCAACTTCATGCCGGTGATGCGACGAATCACTTCACCAACGAGATGCCCCTGGTTCAACGCGTGGTACCCGCTTGCTGTGCCCGGCTCCCACCACGGCGTCTGCGCAGCGAGCATCGATGTGCTCTTCTCCCAGTCGTAGATGTCGGCCACCTCGACGGGCTGCGCCCACCCCGAGACACCCGACGTGTGCGACATCAGGTGGCGCACCAGCACGCCCTCCTTGCCGTTGGCGGCGAACTCGGGCCAGTACTGCGCCACCGGCGAATCGAAGTCCAGTTGGCCACGGCTGTGCAGCATGAGCGCGCTCAGCGCCATCATCGTCTTCGTGCTCGACCACACATTCGTGATCGTGTCCTCCTGCCAAGGCGCCGCGTGCGCCTCATCGGCGAAGCCACCCCAGAGATCGACGACCATCTCGCCGTCGAGCATCACTGCCACCGAGGCACCAACATCCTCGCCGGACTCGAGACTGCCCGCGAGCACCTCACGCATCGCTTCGAAACGCGGATCACACGAACCATGTACTTCAGCCACCAGCCAACCCCCTGGGTCGTTCCTGCGTTCGTCCCCAGTCAGCGACAGTAGCGACCGTGGCCGGTCTGCGGCTCAGCGGGGCTTACGCCACATCGTCCACATGTCCGGGCCGTTCTTCAGGCGCAGCACCTTGCGAACTTCGAAGCCGAATCGGCTGTAGAACGCGACGTTCGATTCTTTCGAGCTCTCCAAGTACATGCCAACACCCTCTTCGTCGGACAGGTCGACCATCGGCTGCATCAATGACGCGCCGAAACCCTTCCCCTGCTGTGCAGGATCAGTGCCGATGATTTCGAGGTAGTAATGCGGGAACTCGACCTCGCCGTGGACTTTTTCCATCAACGACAGCACGCCGAGATTGGGGATCAGCCGCAATCCGTACAGCTTGAGAAACGTCGGCGTGTTCTTCATCACCGTCGTGAACGGGATCTTCCACTGATCTGGCGGCGCCCAGATTGCCGCCGCCTCGAAGTTGGGCGTGGTGTAGACATGGCCATGGGGTAGCTGAATCTTCTGAAAGGTGGTGAAGAACGGCTTGACCTTCTCCACCGGCACCACCTTGCCGCCGAGCAAGTGCAGCTTCACCGGATCGTCATGAAATGCCTTCGCCAGCGTGGTCGCGATGGCGTCGCTGTCGAAAGAGGTGGCGGGACGAATTGTCGATGACATACGGTTCGAACTATGGCACGTGAGATTCAGCTTGGATACAACAGTGGTTATTGGGGCAGCGGCCCACCGACCGGCGCGCTCGATGCGATCAAGGAGGCAGAGAGGCTGGGCTTCACCTCGGCCTGGACGGCGGAGGCGTACGGCAGCGACGCGCTGACACCGCTGGCATGGTGGGGCGCCCACACAGAGTCCATTCGACTCGGCACCGCCATCATGCAGATGAGCGCTCGCACACCAGCCGCCACGGCGATGGCCGCAATGACGATGGACCATCTCTCAGATGGCCGCTTCATTCTCGGTCTCGGAGCCAGCGGCCCGCAGGTGGTGGAGGGCTGGTACGGCCAGCCGTACCCGAAGCCGTTGGCGCGCACGCGAGAGTACGTGCAGATCGTGCGCGACATCGTTCGTCGCGATGCGCCCGTCGATTTCCACGGTGAGTTCTATGACATGCCGTTGAAATCGGGCACGGGGCTGGGCAAGCCGTTGAAGAGCACCATCCACCCCCGCCGCAAGGAGATCCCGATTTTTCTCGGCGCCGAAGGCCCGAAGAACGTGGCACTGGCGGCCGAGATCTGTGACGGCTGGCTGCCCCTGTTCTTCAGTCCGAAGGAGAACGACTTCTACCAGAAGTGTCTCGACGACGGGTTCGCCGCCTCGGGCGACAGCACCAAGAAGGACCGCTTCGAGGTCGCCAGTACTGTGTTCATCATCCCCGGTGACGACGCAGAGAAGTGCGCTGACTTCGTCCGGCCATTTCTCGCCCTGTACGCCGGCGGTATGGGCGCACGCGGCGCGAACTTCCACTTCGAAGTGTTTGCCCGCATGGGCTACGAGGACGTCGCGCTGAACGTGCAGGACCTCTACCTTCAGGGCAAGAAGCAGGAAGCCGCCTCCTCGATTCCGTTGGCGATGGTGGAAGATGTCGCGTTGGTCGGCCCACCCGACAAGATTCGAGCCGAACTGGAACAGTGGCGCGAAACTTGTCTCACCAGCTTCCTCGTCGGCGGCCCAAAGGAAATGCTGCCGCTCTACGCCGATCTCATACTCGGGTGAGCCGACGGGCCGGGCGCCTCGCCGCGCTGCTGCTCGTCCTCCTGCAAGTATCGGCGTGCGCGGCGTCGGAACCCGCGGGTGCGGGCACCACGGTCACCAACAGCGCGGCACCGAGCGCGGCCACGCCGATGCCGGCCAGCACTTCGACGTCCAGCACTTCGACGTCCAGCACTTCGACGTCCAGCACTTCGACGTCCAGCACTTCGACGTCCAGCACTTCGACGTCCAGCACTTCGACGTCCAATCCCACCTCGACGATTGCGACCATATCGGCTGTGGCTCCCACCACGACACCGTCGGCGGATCCGTCGTACGCAGACATCCCGGTCGGCACCTGCGACACCATCACCGCGGGGGCCATCGGCTATCGCAACAACACCGGCTCGGTGGCCACGCAGTACGAGCAGATCGGCACCAGCTCGCAAGGCCGCCGGATCTGGGCAGAGCACTGGGGCACCGCCGACGGACCACAGGTTCTGGTGCTCGGTCAAGTGCACGGCGACGAGTGCGCCCCCGCGTGGTTCGCCCAAGCCATCCGCGAACAGCCACCGACGGCGTTCGGAATCTGGTTGATACCGACGGTGAACCCCGACGGCCTTGCCGCACACACCAGACGCACCGCAAACGACATCGACCCGAACCGCGACGGGTTCCGCCTCGAGACCCCTGAGGCGCGAGCGGTGATGGATGCAACCCAATGGTTCCAGCCCGAGCTCACCATCCATGTGCATTCGCCGTACCAGTGGATCGGCTCACACAACGGCGGCATTGCCACCCAGGTCGGACAGGCGATTTCCGACGCTGTCGGTTGGGGGCCCATCTTCAACGCGGGCCGCGTCAACAGCGGTGACCGGGCCTTCCTGTGGGAGGGCCAGGAGCGCGTGATTGCCGGGCATCCATCGGTGCTGGTCGAGTTCCCGGCCGTCGCCGAGGCCGAGTCGCCTGCCCCACCTGATCCCTCGCAGAAGGTCGTGACGTCGGTGGAGGAGGTGGCGAAGCTCGCCGCCTTGATGCGCGACGCCATGTACCGGGTGATGAGCTGAGCAAGCGGCAACGAGACGGGGCGGCGCGCGGTGGGTGTGACAACGGGCACTTGCCGATCGGTGGATCAAGCCCGTCATCGAGCGACCAGGCCTCCTAGTCTTGACCCGCCGGTCAAGATGACGTCCACAGCAACCGCCCCCCTCTCCCACGGCCACCGCCCAGGGAGCGCCCGCGCCGCTCTGGCATACCCTGACTTCCGGCGAATGTGGACGGCATCGTTCTCGTCCAGCATCGGCACCTGGATGCAGAACGTGGTGCTGCCGCTCTACGTCTACGACCGCACCAACAGCGCCTCGATGGTCAGCGTCATGGTGTTCGCTCAGCTGGGACCGCTGCTGTTCCTTTCGATTCCCGCCGGTGTCATCGCCGACCGCTTCGACCGCCGCAAGTGGCTGATTGCGATGCAACTGCTGCAACTCGCCTTCTCCGCGATGCTCGCGCCGCTGGCTGCGGCTGACGCCCCCATCTGGTCCATCTTCCTCGTCTCGCTGGGTGTGGGAATGGGGAACGCCCTCAACGCTCCTGCGTGGTCAGCAATGCTGCCGACGCTGGTCAGTCGCGAGGATCTTGCCGGCTCGGTGTCGCTGAACTCGGCGATGATCAACGGTTCTCGCGTCGTCGGCCCGATCATCGTTGCGATCCTCCGCTCAGCGGGCGTCTCGATCTCGCAGATCTTCCTCATCAACGCAGTGACCTACCTGTTCGTGGTCGGCGCCCTGCTGCGCACCAACGTGCCCATACCCGTGAAGGTCGTTCACGCTCCCGGGTGGCGACAGCTCACGGCTGGGGTGCAGATCGCGCGCGCCAACAAACCCGTCTGGCGTCTGCTGGTCACGCTCTTCACTTTCTCGCTGCTCTCGCTCCCATACGTGGGATTGTTCGCCGCAGTGGTCCGGCTCAATTTCGGCGTTGCCAAAGGTTCGACGACTTACGAATGGCTGTACGCCACGTGGGGCTTCGGTGCCTGCTTCGGCGGCCTCGCCGTCGGGACCGTGTTCGTTGGCCGCGACATCCGAACGTTGATTCGGTATGGGTTCCTCGGATTTGCGATTGCTCTCGCGGGCTTCGCCGCGGTGCGCACACCGCCGGCCGCCTTCCTGATCGCGCCGGTGCTGGGCTTTGCCTACTTTGCGACCACCACATCGATGAGCACTGTTCTGCAGAGCAGACTGGAAGACAACGAACGCGGTCGAGTGATGGCACTGTGGTTCATGGCGTTCGGTGGCACCGTGCCGTTGGGCAACCTGCTCTTTGCGCCGGTGATCGACTCCATCGGGCCGCGGTGGGTGCTGCTCGGCGGTGCCATCTGGGCATTGTTCCTGGCGTGGTGGTGCGACATCGCAAAGATCGACCGATCAGCCGAGAAGGGCAGCCGCAACCCGCTCCAGCCCGACCACACGGCTACCTTTGACGAGCACGGCATCTCCGCTGGCGAGTGAGCCGAGGGCGGCTATCGGGTCGGTGGTCGGCGTGATCCCGTAGAGGTCCGTGCCGTACGCAAGCAGTTCGATGTCTCGGCGGATCGCGTACGCCGCAATCGCAAGATGCTCGGCTTCGCTGTCGGAAATCTCGGCCATCAGTCCCAGCACGGCCACCCGCCGTTTCGCCCTCAGGTCGGCCAGCGCGTCGAGCGCCGCTCGCATACTCGTTGGGTTCGCGTTGTAGCTGTCGTTGAGAATGATTGCACCGGCTGCCGTGCGCCGCACGTCCATCCGCATCGCCGTCAGGCCAACGTCGCCGAGCGCCGCAGCACCGGCGACCAGATCACCGTTGACCGCGCCGACACAGGCAAGCGCGGCAGCCGCGTTGCTCGCCATGTGCCGACCGCTGATGGACAGGCGTACGTCACACGCGCCCCACGGCGTGTCGACGTGGAAGCTGGCCCTGGCCAGGTCGTCGAGCTGCACCTGACTGACGCGGACGTCGGCGTCGGCCGCTTCGCCGTAGAGCAGCACTCGTCCGGCGCACGCGGCACTCATCGCTCTCACCCGCGGGTCATCGGCGTTGAGGATCGCGAGCCCTTCGGTGGGCAATGCCTCGATCAGTTCCGCTTTGGCGCGAGCAACGCCTTCGATGCCGCCGACCCGCTCGCTGTGCGCTTCCGCAACACGAGTGACGACCCCGATCGTCGGGCGGGCAATCGCGCACAGTTGGGCAATCTCACCCATCGCTCGCATACCCATCTCCAAAATCAGCACCTTGGTGCCGTCGGGCGTGTTGAGCAAAGTGGTGGGCAGACCCTGTTCGTTGTTGAAGCTGCTCTCGTTGGCCCACGTCGGCAGGCTGGCAGCCAACGCCGCCCACGCCAGGTCCTTGGTGGATGTCTTGCCGACAGAGCCGGTGACGCCGATGACAGGGCCGCCGAACGTGAGTCGTTGCGCGGCGGCCAATGCCATCAGTGCGCGCAACGTGTCCGGAACCTCGATGGCCGTTCCCTCCGTGACGTTCACGGCTAGGGCCGGCAGCGATGTGAGATACGCCGCGGCACCGCGAGCGAGGGCACTTGCAATGAACTCGTGGCCGTCGCGCTCGGCAATAAGCGGCACGAACAACTGTCCCGGTTGCGCGCTGCGCGAGTCGAACGAGACACCGTCGATATCGACATCGGGTCCGACCAACCGGCCACCAGTGGCCGTGGTGACGGAATGTGCTCTGAAACGCATCGCCGCACACGGTACCGTCGGGAGCGCATGGCTGCCGAAGCATCGACTCCCGACACCGCACCCGACATGACACCGCCAGACGATCGCATCAACCTCATCGTCATCTTCGGCGGACAGTCCGCAGAGCACGATGTCAGCTGCACCACCGCGGCGCACGTCCTGAAGGCTGCCGACCCGGCGAAGTACCGCATCACGCCAATCGGCATCGCCCGCGATGGTCGGTGGGCCATCGCCACCGAGGCCCAGCGGGCACTGTCCTTCGGCCCAGATGCACTGCCGGGCCGCCTCATCGCCGACGGCGAGATCATCGAACCGACGGTTGCCGTCACGCCCACGGGCCGTGGCCGCACGGTCGTGGTGCCGCTGCTTCACGGTCCGCTGGGCGAGGACGGCACGGTGCAGGGCATGCTCGAGCTGACCGACCTGCCGTATGTGGGCACCGGCGTGCTGGGCTCGGCCGTGGCGATGGACAAGGCGATGGCCAAGCAGGTCACTTCCGTGCACGGCATTCCCCAGGCGCACTACATGGCGTTTCGAGCCAACGAGCTCACGCCCTCGTCACCATCGCAGATCGCCGAGGAGTTGGGCCTACCGGTGTTCGTCAAACCTGCCAACATGGGTTCGTCGGTCGGTGTCACCAAGGCCAAGACCATCGAAGCGTTGGGCGACGCCATCGAGATCGCGCTCTCGTACGACGAGTGGATCGTGGTCGAGGAAGCGATTGTCGGGCGTGAGATCGAGGTCGCCGTTCTCGGCAACCTCAACCCCCGCGCCAGTATTCCCGGCGAGATCGTGCCCGGTGCCGAGTTCTACGACTACGCCGACAAGTACGTGGAGGACGGGTCGCAGTCGATCATCCCTGCGCCGCTGACGCCCGAGCAGACCGCTGAGGTGCAAGCACTGGCGCTGAAGTCGTTCGCGGCCCTGCGCTGCGAAGGCCTGTCGCGAGTGGACTTCTTCTTCGAGGAAGGCGGCCGCGGGTTCCTGCTCAACGAGATCAACACCATGCCCGGCTTCACACCCATCTCGATGTATCCCAAGCTGTGGATCGCCAGCGGCGTCAGCTACCGCGACCTGATCGACGAACTGGTGCAGCTCGCACTGGAACGTCACAGTCGCCAGCGGCGCAACACCGCCCGCTGAAACATGCGAGCTGGGACCGACCGGCCACGGCTTGCTAAACCCTGGGAATGGAAACGACCACTGCCTGCCCGATCTGCACGATGACCGACGTGGTGGTAGCGACAGATGGAAACACCGAATGTCTGACGTGCGGGCATGAGTGGTCGGCCGACACGGCATTCGATGACGACGGAGCGGATCTCGGCGAGATCCGCGACGCCAATGGCACGGTGCTGCACGACGGTGACTCCGTCGCACCGATCAAGGACCTCAAGCTGAAGGGCTCCTCCGACACGCTGAAGGTCGGCACCAAGATCACCAACATCCGTCTGGTCGCCGGCGACCACGAGGTGGATTGCAAGGTCGCGGGCCGCGGCATCCTGTTGAAGGCCAAGTTCGTCAAGAAGGTCTGAGGGCGTGGCAGATCGTCGCGCACTAACCTCAGCGAGGTGACAGCTCTCGATCAGACCACCGGGTTCGACGCCCACCGCGCCATTCGCGACCTACGCGAGCTGGCCAATCGCACTGGCGGGCCGGCAGGCTCGCGCCGGCTGTGCTGGACGCCGGAGTGGGCCGAGGCGCGAGCCATGCTGCGCGAGGAACTGTCCACACTGCCCGTCGAGGTCGAGCAGGACGAGGCCGGCAACCTGTGGGCGTACTTCAAGGGCCGAACGGCAGACACAGTCGTCGTCGGCTCGCACCTCGATTCGGTACCGGCCGGCGGCTGGCTCGATGGGGCCCTGGGCGTGCTTGGCGGCTTGGAGGTGCTGCGGTCGCTGGTTGCCTCGCCCGCACTTCCGCTGCGATCGTTTGCGCTGGTCGACTGGGCCGACGAGGAGGGCGCACGTTTCAGCCGCAGCCTGTTCGGCTCGGCCGCGGTGGTCGGCACGCTCGACCTCGACATCCTGCGCGAGCTCAAGGATCGCTGGGGCAACTCGCTGCCGGAGGTGGTTGCCGAGCACGGTGTGCTGCTCGATGCGATGGAGGGTGCCCAGGCCCGGCTGGAGAACGTGGCTGCGTATCTCGAGCTTCACATCGAGCAGGGCCCTGTGCTGGAGCACGAGGGTCTGGGCATCGGGATTGTGACCGGCACGGTCGGCATCGAGCGTGAACGATTGATCTTCACTGGCCAGGCCGCACATGCGGGCACGATGCCGATGGGCATGCGCCGCGACTCGTTGCGGGCGATGAGCCGCTTCGCATTGGAGTTGGCGGAGATCGGCAAGCGCCACAACGGCGTCACCACGGTCGGCAGCGTCTCGGCATGGCCGGGTGTCGTCACCGCCGTGCCCGGCACCACGACGTGCACGATGGACATGCGCCACATCGACGCCGGCTCGTTGGCCGCGATGTTCGGGGAGATGAAGGCCGCGGCAACCGCCGCTGCCGATGCCGAAGGGTGCACCGTCGAGCTGGAGCACATCTTCCGCATCCCCCCGATGATCTTCGACGCCAGCCTCGTCGACAGCGTTCGCCGCGCAGTGAAGGCGGTGGAAGGCCACGAGTTCGAGCTGCCCAGCGGCGCCTTGCACGACGCTTCGGAGATGGCGCGCGTCGTGCCGACGGCAATGGTCTTCACGTCATCGATTGCGGGGCTCTCGCACACCAAAGAAGAAGACACTTCCGACGAACACCTCACCATGGGCATCACCGCCTTCCACATGGCCGTGATGGAAGCGCTGAATCCATCGGGCCAGACGACAACGTGAGCGCGTTCGAGTTCGGGGCCCCGTTGTGGATCTGGAACGGCGGCAGCGGCACCTCATGGCACTTCATCACGTTGCCGTTCGAGATCACTGACGAGATCGATGACATCACTACCGGCAAGCAGGGCGGGTTCGGATCCGTGCGAGTGAAGGCCACGATCGGTCACACTGCGTTCACCACCTCGATCTTCCCATCGAAGGAGCAGGAGTCGTTCATCCTCCCCGTGAAGGCCCAAGTACGTAAGGCCGAACAGCTTGCCGCCGGAACTCAGTGCGCCATCTCGCTGGAACTGTTGGAGATCTCGTAGCCAGCGGTCAGGGGGCAAGTGCGGCCCGAAGGAACGCGAGTAGCTCGGCGCGGAGGCGGCGGAGTTCGGCCGTTGTTGGCAACCAGCCGACGCTGCGCAGTACCTCCGGCTCGGTGGCAATACCGGTGACAGTTGCGTAGCAGAGCGCGGCGACCAGGCGCGGATCGCCCTGGCGCAGCCGCCCGCGGTCCATCTCCTTCTGTAGGTACACAACTGCCCGATCGACGAGCGGTCGTAGTTCGGCGTGGAAACGCTCGCCAACCGCCGGCGACAGGCGGCTGACCTCCCGAATCAGGCCGAGGAGGGCGGGCCGGCGGACTGCCGGGCGAAACACGGCGCGCACGACGGCTTCGATGCGGTCGAGCGGGTCGTCGCTGGTCGCACGGATTGCCGCCTCGATCGCGACCGTCAGCTGCAGCGCTGCCTGCACCAATACCGCCTGCACCAGGTCGTCCTTCGACGGGAACCAGTACAGCAGCGTCTGCTTGGCGACCCCCACCTCCGCCGCAATCACGTCGAGCGACACTGCATCCACCCCGCGACGACCGAACAGATCAGTGGCGGCGTCGAGGATGCGCTCGCGGGTCGGGGGTCTGGACATTCCTCTACCATATGGTAGAGAGATGTGATAGACAAGGGACCGCATGATTGCTGAACAGCTCGACAACAAGCGCATCGCCATCACCGGAAGCACCGGGTTCGTGGGCACCGCGCTGGTCGAGCGTCTGCTGCGCAGCGTGCCGGGCTGCACCCTGATTCTGCTGATTCGCCCCAGCAAGCGTCACGACCCCACTGAACGGGCCCGTCGCGAGATCTTCAAGAACAACGCATTCGATCGGCTCAAGGCCGAGTTGAAGGACGCGACGCTCCATCCATCTGGGGAAACATTCGACGAAATGGTCACCCGCCGGGTCACCGCGATCGGTGGCGATGTCAGCACTGATGGCCTCGGGCTCACCGAGGTCGACCAGGCCATCTTTGCCAGCTGCCACACCATCATCCACTCGGCCGCGGCCGTGTCGTTCGACAGTCCGCTCGACAGCGCTGTGGAGATCAACCTGATGGGCCCCGTGCGTATCGCCGCCACCTGTCAGGCGCTGAACATCACGCCCCACATGGTCGGCGTCAGCACCTGCTACGTCGCCGGCAACCGACGCGGCAATGCCCCCGAGGCACTGGTCAGCGAAGGCCACTGGGACATCGGTCTCAGCTGGAAGAAGGAAGTCGCCGCCAGCCGTCGGCTGCGGGGCGACATCGAAGCCCAGAGCCGCGACAGTGCGAAGCTCCCCCACTTCCGTGCCGAGGCACGTAAGGAACTCGGCGCTGCCGGCGGCCCTGCCTTGGCATCGAAGACCGAGAGCCTGCGCGAGGCGTGGGTCAAGGCGCAACTGGTCGAAGCGGGCCGCTCTCGTGCCGCCAGTGTCGGCTGGCCCGACGCGTACGCGTACACGAAAGCCCTCGGCGAGCAGGCGCTCACCGAGACGAAGGGCAATGTGCCGGTCAGCATCGTGCGGCCCAGCATCATTGAGTCCGCTCTGGCCGAACCGTTCCCCGGCTGGATCCGCGGCTTCCGGATGGCCGAGCCGGTCATTCTCAGCTACGCCCGCGGCCTGCTGAAGGAATTCCCCGGCGTCCCCGAGGGCACGGTCGACGTGATCCCCGTCGACATCGTCGTCGCGTCGATCATCACCGTTGCCGCTGCCGGACCCGAGCGTGCCGCGCCCATCACGCAGGTTGCCAGCGGCGGTATCAACCCGCTGAAGTACAAGCTGCTGGTCGACAACGTGCGCGCATGGTTCACCGAGCACCCGTTGTACGACGCCGAGGGCCAGCCCATCATGGTGCCCGAGTGGCAGTTCCCCGCACGAGGTCGTGTGAAGGAGCAACTGGAACGTGCCCGCAGCGTCATCGGTACGACCGAGCGCGTACTGCAGGCGTTGCCTCTGCGCGGCAAGCAGGCCGCGTGGGCCGCGAACCTGGAGGAGAAGAAGAACGAGATCGACCGGGCGTACGAGTACGTAAAGCTCTACGGCCTGTACACAGAATGCGAAGCGATATACCAGGTCGACAAGCTGATCGCGATGTGGGACACGCTGGATGCGGTCGACCAGGCAGCATTCAACTTCGACCCGCGCAGTGTCGATTGGCCGACGTACATCAGCACCATCCACCTGCCCTCGATCGTGCATCACTCGCGTGCGAAGGTGACGCCGGGGAAGAACCGCAACGACCGCACCACCCGGCTGCGCAACTCGGTGCTCTCGTCGGAACGTCATGTCGCGGCGTTCGACCTGGAGAACACGCTCATCGCCAGCAACGTGGTGGAGAGCTACTCGTGGCTGGCCACTCGCCGGCTCAACACACCCGAACGCATTCGCTACGTGTTGCGCACGTTGGCCGAAGCACCGACGCTCAGCAGCATCGACCGCAAGGACCGCAGCGATTTCCTGCGCTTTTTCTACCGTCGCTACGAGGACGCACCTGTGTCGCAGATCGAGGAGGATTCGAAAGACATCCTCAGTCAGCTGATTCTGGCGAAGTCGTTCCCAGCCGGTCTGCGTCGAGTGCGCGAGCACCGGGCACTCGGCCACAAGACCATCCTCATCACCGGCGCCCTCGACTTTGCGGTCGAAGGTTTGCGACCGTTGTTCGACGAAATCGTGTCTGCGAAGATGACCATTCGTCCCGACGGTACGTACAGCGGCAACATGGCCGTCGTGCCACCAACCGGTGAGACTCGGGCCGAGATCCTGGCCGACTACTGCGCCAGCGAAGGCCTCAAACTCGAGCAGAGCATCGCCTACGCCGACAGCACCAGCGACCTGCCGATGCTCGAGGCCGTCGGCTTCCCGGTGGCGGTCAACCCCGAGACCCGCCTCGCCGCGATCGCCCGCAAGCGCGGCTGGCTGGTGGAGGACTGGGCGAAGGCCAGCGGCGCCCCCAAGATGCTGCTCCCCCTCAGCTCGATGATGGCCGAGCGCGAGCGAAGGAAGGTGTTCCTATGAGCCAGCATCGGCGTTCACGCGCCCCCCTCGGGCGCCCCAGCGCCAAAGCTCGCAGCGGCAGTTCAAGTTGGCGTTCACGTGCCCCCCTGGGGCACCCCAGGGCCAAAGCTCGACGGAAGGTTTGGCTGTGAGCCGTCTCGTGTTTTCGCGCAAGCCTGCCCGGTTTGCGATGGCTCGTCTCGCAGGGGCGATCATGCCCGGCGCCGGAGCGTCGGTGGGTCCGCTCGACCTCGAGTCCGACGAGCTGTTGCCGCTGCCGACGGCGGACTGGGTACGCCTGCGCACCCGGATGGCTGGCATCTGCGGCAGCGATTTGTCGCTGATCGACGGCACTGCCTCGGCATACTTCGACCCGCTGGTCAGCTACCCCTTCACCCCCGGTCACGAGGTCGTCGCCGACGTGGAGGGAACCGATCGCCGAGTCGTCCTCGTGCCCGTGTTGTCGTGCATCACGCGCGGCATCAACCCCGTGTGTCCGGCGTGCGCCACCGGCCAGATCAACCTGTGCGAGCGTGCTGCCTTCGGCCACCTCTCCCCCGGTCTGCAGAGCGGGTTCTGCTCCGACACCGGTGGCGGCTGGAGCCACCAGATGGTGGCCCACCCCAGCCAACTCATCGACGTACCGGTCGAGTTCACCGACGAAGCCGCCGTCCTCATCGAGCCCACCGCCTGCGCCGCCCACGCCGCTGCCCGCTACACGGGCAACGCGACCGTGATCATCGGTGCCGGCACCCTCGGCCTGCTCACACTCGCAGCCATCACCGCCACTCGCGACAAGGTTCGCAGCGCCCCCATCGTTGTCACCGCCCGCTACGCCGAGCAGAAGCGACTGGCCAAAGAACTGGGTGCCGACGTGGTGTGCAGCACCGACGAGATGCCTCGCTACGTGCGGTCGTCCACCAACTCGTTGGTGTTCGGCGACCAGCTCACCTGTGGCACGCCGCACGTCATCGACTGCGTTGGCAGCAGCGATTCGCTGCAGCAGGCGCTACGTGTCGTCGCCCCTGGTGGCGAAGTGCAGGTGGTCGGCATGCCGTCGAATGTCTCGCTGGAGCTGACCTCGCTGTGGCATCGCGAGGTCGCCATCCGCGGTTGCTACGCGTACACCCACGCCGACTTCCACACCGCCATCGACGTGATTCGTCATCACGATCTCGGCCGACTGGTGTCGGCCACCTATCCCCTGAAGGACTACACCGACGCGATCGCTCATGCGGCCGCGGCCGGTCGCCGAGGCGCGGTAAAAGTCGCCTTTGATCTGCGCGCCGTTGAGTTGAAAGGTTCCTGAAATGCCCCGTCCCGGATTTGTCCTCGAAGTGGACCGCTCGACGCCGTCGATCATGTTTTGGCGCGGCGAGAACTTCAGCCTCGAGAAGCTGCCCGCCGGCCGCAGTCGGGTCATCTACCCGCCAGAGCCGCTGGAGGCGCTGAAGGACATCGACGGCGCAATTCGCCATGCACTGCTGAACCCGCACGACCAGGACCCGCTGCCCACGCAGCTGTTCCCGGGCATGAAGCTGACGATTGCATTCGACGACGTCAGTCTTCCGCTACCGAAGATGCGTCGGCCCGACACTCGCCAGCGCGTCATCGAAGCCGTGCTCGATCTGGTGGCCGCCGCCGGGGTCGACGACGTACATCTGATTGCCGCTCTTGGCCTGCACCGCCGCATGCACGAGTACGAACTGCGCCACGCCCTCGGCGACCGCATCTACGACTCCTTCTACCCGCGCGGCATGCTCTACCAGCACGACGCCGAAGACCCCGACAACCTCGCGATCATCGGCACCACCGATCACGGCGAAGTGCTGGAGATCAACAAACGCGCCGCCGAGAGCGACCTGATCATCTACGTCAACATCAACTCGGTCAGCATGGACGGCGGCTGGAAGAGCATCACCACCGGCCTTGCGTCGTACCGCTGCCTCAGCCATCATCACAACCCCGAGACGCTGGAGAACACGCGCAGCCTGATGGGCCATCGCCACCAGTCCGCGCTGCACACCAGCGTCTGGCGGATGGGCAAGGTGCTCAAGGACAACGGGCCGAAGATCTTCCAGATCGAGACCACGCTCAACACCGACATGTTCCCTGCGCCGTTCGACTTCCTCAGCAAGCGCGAATGGGAGTGGACTGCCCGTGACCGTGCGACGTTCCTGGCCACCACCAAGTCGTTGAACCGCACACCCATCAAGCTGGCACGGAAGATCTTCCACAACATGGAGGGCCCGCACCAAATGACCTCGGTGCAGGCGGGCGAGACTGACGCGGTGCACAAGCTGACGCTGGAGAAGGTGTACGAGCAGCAGCTGGTGGAGGTTGTCGGACAGACCGACATCCTCACCATGGGCATCCCCTACGTCTGCCCGTACAACCCGGACGGTGTGATGAACCCGATCCTGGTGATGTGCATGGGCCTGGGTTACCTGTTCAACATGTATCGCAACAAGCCGCTGGTGCGTGAGGGCGGCGTGATCATCATGACCCACCCCTGCTACCGCGACTTCAACCCGGTGCATCATCCCAGCTACATCGACTTCTTCGATCAGGTGCTGGCCGACACCACCAGCCCGGCCGAGATGTCACGCAAGTGGGAAAAGCAGTACGCAGAGGACGAGTGGTACAAGCACCTCTATCGCACCGGCAACGCCTACCACGGCGTGCATCCGTTCTACGCCTGGTACTGGGGTGCCCATGGCCTGCAACACGCCGGCAAGGTGATCATCGTCGGCGGCGACCCGCCCACCGTGCGCCGCCTCGGCTTCACCCCCGCGTCCACGATGGACGATGCCTTCGAGATCGCCAGCGATGTCGTCGGTCGTAACGCCACCATCACCCACCTCCATGCGCCGGCATTGCTGGTCGCGGACGTGCAGTAGTGGCACGACCATGAAGCGCTCCGCCCCCACTCGCCTCAGCTCGGTCGGTCAGCTGCGCCGCGCCGCGAAGGTGGGTGACGCAGCCAGTGCTGCTGTGCAGGCTGTGCTGCGGCCAGCCAAGGCGCTGGGTTTTCCGTATCGCAAGCCCAGCGTGCCCAAGGGCATGGTCGTGCCGCCGAACCCCGACAAGTTGGGCGCCAACTTCGATACCGGCTGGGCGCGTTCCACTCCAGCGAAGGCCGCACGTGCAGTCATCACCAACGGCCCGATGCGTGCGATGGTGCGAGTGATGGCCAGCCCGGAGATCGTCGGGCTCGATCGTCTGGCGGACATTCAGCGTGCCGACGAATCACCCGCCGTCATCTTCGCCCCCAACCACCACAGCCACGTCGACACGCCGCTCATGCACATCGCGGTGCCCGAGCCGTGGCGCTCGAACCTTGTCATCGCCGCAGCCGCCGACTACTTCTTCGACAAGCGCGTCAAGGGCACCTTCGCTGCACTCACGCTGAACGCATTCCCCATCGATCGCGAAGTCACCAGCCGCAAGAGCAGCGACGAGCTGCGCCACCTCATCGACGATGGCTGGAGCCTGGTGATCTTCCCCGAGGGTGGCCGCTCACCCGACGGGTGGGGGCAGGACTTCAAGGGCGGCGCCGCCTACCTGTCGAACCGCACCGGGGCGCCCGTCGTGCCCGTGTTCATCGATGGCACCGGCAGCATCTTCGGCAAGGGCATGAAGCGGCCCAAGCCGGGCAAGACCAAGGTGGTGTTCGGCGCCGCGATGTTCCCCATCGAGGACGAGAGCACGCGCCGCTTCAATGCCCGCATCGAAGCTGCCGTCACCGCACTGGGCGACGAAGCGCTGACCGACTATTGGACGGCCCGCCAGCGCACGGCCGCAGGCACCAGTCCGAAGCTGACCGGCCCGGAGTACAACGGCTGGCGCCGCCAGTGGGCGCTCACAGAGCATCGCAAACTGGGCAAGGCCGGCCAACGCCGCCGCCAGAACCGCCGCTGGCCCAACCTCGGCTGATCGGTTCGGGACCTTTCGGGACCGAACGTTGAATTCAATGGTCCGTACGTAGCGACCATTGAATTCACGGTTCGCGGCCGAAACAGGTCCACGTTGGCTTCACAAGGGTGTTCCGGTTGAATCGGCCCATGACCACTCGACGCCGCGATGCGGCTGGCAAGGGTCAGCGCCCGCTCTCCTCACCGACAGAGCCAGCGCTTCGTAGCCGAGACAAGAGCGGCCTCCGTATCGGGCACAACTCGCCCCTCCAGTACCTGCGCCTCCTCGATGAACTGTGGGATGTCATCCGATCGATCGGTCCGCCCTGTTGGGCATACGGCCTCACCGCCGCCGCGCTGAAGGGCTTCGACGGCTACGAGCTGAGCAAGCCGTTCGAACTAGTGGTGCCCTACAACCGCGCGCCACACCGCGTGGATCACGTCGTTCATCGGATGAAGACATTCAAAAAAATTGACTTCGACACGGTCCACGACATCCCGTGTCTGTCGGCGACGCGGACTCTCATCGAGATCGCCCGCACCGAGACACCGAAGCGGCTGACCACTGCGCTCGACTCTGCCATTCGGGACGGCCTCACCACCGAGGACTTCCTTCATCGGCGGATGATGGAGTTGCGAACTTGCGGTCGGCCCGGGCTCGACAAGTTGCTACAGGTGATGGCCGGCGCCGAGCTGTCACGAGGTGGGCACTCGTGGTTGGAGCGCACGTTCCTCGAATTACTCGGCGAACTTGGGCTACCGCGCCGGGTCACGCAACAGGTCATCGCACAGCGCCAGAACAAGATCATCCGAGTGGACTGTCGGTTTCCCGACACGAACGTGATCGTCGAGCTGCTCGGCTACGAGCACCATCGCAGCCCGATGCAGATGGAGAACGACGCTGAGCGCCTCAACCGACTGCAGCTGAACGGCTTCGCGGCGATGCAATTCACCTATCACCACGTCGTGACGCGTGCGCCGGTGATGCTCGAAACGCTGTGCGAGCTGCTCCCGCCGCGGGTCGCATGATCATTCGGGACCGAACGTTGAATTCAATGGTCGCTACGTGCCGACCATTGAATTCACAGTTCGGGGCCGAGCTATTCGAATGACTCGACTGCCAGCTCGGGTGGGATGGGCGACGGGGAGTCCTGGTCGGGCAGTAGGTCGGAGAGCGCCGACTCGAGACGAGCGACGCGAGCCTCGAGCTGGGCCAGGCGATCGGCCATTCCGCCGCTCACCGACGACGAGGAAGCCGCGGCGACGGAGGGTTCGGCCTCTTCGGCGAACAGTTGCCGCCAGCGCGCTTCCTTCTGGCCGGGATGGCGCTCCAGAAGCTGCACATGACCGGCAACGGCCAGCTCACGCAACACTTCCTCCACGGCTTCCGGCGTCGCAAAGCGGTGCTGCCGCTCGGTGCGTGTGCGTAGCTCGGCGACGGTCTGCGGGCCGCGCAACAGCAGCACCGCGATGACCGCCGCGGCGTCGGGGGCCAGCCCCCATGACTCGTCGGCCACCTGACGGTAGCGAGTCACACTTCGGCCATGCGCCGGGTGCACGAATCGCAACATCCCAGCGCTCTTCAATGCAGTGAGTGTGGACTCAACATCGTGATCCTCGAGATTCATCACCGGCTCGCGAGACGTGGACTGGTTGCAGCCCAACACCAACGCATTCAGCGTCAGCGGATATTGATCCGGCGTGGTGCGCTCCTTCTCCAGCAGGCACCCGAGCACGCGGCCTTCGATGATCGTGAGCATGCGGCTCACGCTACTGCTCGGCGAGCGCGCGAAGCTGTGGACATGATCCGACTTCGACAGGTTGCGTTCGTTGCCCACGATCTGGATGCCGTGGTCGGCCAGCTCTGCGAACAGCTCGGTCTCACTGTCTGCTTCACCGATCCGGGCTTGGGAGCCTTCGGTCTCCGCAACGCGGTGATGATGATCGGCGATCAGTTCCTGGAGGTGGTTTCGCCAACCGAGGAGGGCACCACTGCCGGCCGTCTACTCGCCAAGCGCGACGGTGACGGTGGTTACATGGCCATCTACGAGGTCGACGATCTCGATGAACGAGATCGCCACCTCAACGAGCAGGGAGTGCGCATCGTCTGGCGCGGTGACTTTCCGGCAATTCGCGGCCGCCATCTGCACCCAGCAGATGTCGGCGGCGCGATCGTGAGCATCGACCAGCCGAACCCGAACGGTGCCTGGCAATGGGGCGGCCCCGACTGGGTGGCGCATCAGGACACGAGCGTGGTCACTGCGATCGCGGGAGTGACGATCGGCGCTCGCAAGCCCGATGCAATGCGTGCACGCTGGACGCAGCTCGGCCTGGCACATGCCGTTCAGTTCGTTGCGGCGGGACCGCGAGGTGACGGCATCGACACGATGGACTTGGTCGCCACCGACCGCGGACGCACCGGCGAATCGTTCACGATCGCAGAGGTGACGATCTGCCTGGTGTGATCAGGTGCAGGGGATGACGATGGTGATGTCGACGATGAAGTTCTTGTACCCGCTCGTGTTCGCGTTTGCCGCATCGAGCTGAGCAACTGTGACATCGAACTTTTTGGCAACCCGGCCTGGCAAGTCGCCATCGAGAATGACGTAGCTGCCCGTGGTGCAACCGTTGGCATCCGCCGCCGCCGCCGTGGTGGTGGCGGCACTGGCAGTGGGGGTGTCGGTGCCCGGTGCGACGGTGGTGGTGGGTGCCGGCACCAGCGCACCCTCGGGGATCTTGATGACCGTATTGACATAGAACTGTGCGTAGTTCGGGGTGTTGGCGTTGGCCAGATTGAGCGCATCGAGCGTGACGCCAAAGCGCTTGGCGACATTCACCGGCACATCTCCTGCAACGACCGTGTAATCCTGGGCGGCGGCAGAGATCTGACCTTCGGTCGGGACACTGGTCTCGGGTGGCAGCGTGCTGAGCGTGGGGGCCAAGGTTGCAAAAGAGGTGCTGTTGAGATTGACGGCGGCGGTGCTACTGCTGGATGCAGCGCCATCGCCACACGCGCTGAGGAGCGCCGCGCCAACGAGAACGGATATGACCCACTTGACTTGCATGAATGCCAGCTTAGAGCGCCTCGCTATTGAAGTGGGCGCGCGCTCGGTGGTATGGGGGTTGGTAGTTGCGTCTCGCCCATCAGCCAGTTGTCCACGCCTGCCGCGCACGACCGTCCCTCTGCGATCGCCCACACAATCAGGCTCTGGCCGCGGCCCATGTCGCCGGCGACGAACACGCCGTGCACGCTGGACATGTAGTTGCTGCTGCGTGCGACGTTGCCACGCTCGTCGAACGACACGCCCAGCTGCTCGAGCCACGAGCCCTTCTCCGGCCCGACAAAGCCCATCGCCAGGAAGACGAAATCGGCGGGGATCGCGCGATCGCTGCCCTCGACCTTCTGGAAACGACCGTCGACCATCTGCACCTCGTGCAGCAGGATCGCCTTCACGCGGCCGTTGCCATCATCGACGAAACGCTCGGTGTTCACGCTATAGAGGCGTTCGCCGCCTTCTTCGTGGGCGGAGGTGACCTTGTAGACCATCGCGAACTGCGGCCACGGGTTGTTGCCGCCGCGAGTGTCGCCGGGCTGCGGCATGATCTCCAGCTGCGTGACCGACGCGGCCCGCTGGCGATGGGCGGTGCCCAGGCAGTCGGCGCCGGTGTCGCCACCACCGATGATGACGACGTGCTTGCCAATGACGTTGATGGGCGACTCGGGCAGATCACCCTGCTGCACCTTGTTGGCCCACGGCAGGTACTCCATCGCCTGATGGATGCCGGCCAGTTCCCGGCCAGGCACGGGCAGGTCGCGGGCTGACGTGGCGCCACAGGCCAGGACCACCGCGTCGTACGACGCAAGCAGCACCTCGATGTCGATGCCCTCGCCGACGGGCGCATTGACGCGGAACTCGGTGCCCTCTGCTTCCATCTGCTCGATGCGACGATCGAGGTGGCGCTTCTCCATCTTGAACTCGGGGATACCATAACGCAGCAGGCCACCGATGCGATTGGCACGCTCCAGTACGACCACGTCGTGACCGGCCCGGGTGAGCTGCTGCGCGGACGCCAAACCGGCCGGCCCGCTGCCGATGACGACGACCCGCTTGCCGGTGCGGACCGTTGGGGTCTGCGGGGTGACCCAGCCTTCGGCAAACGCACGGTCGATGATCTCGACTTCGACTTGCTTGATCGCCACCGGATCACCGCTGATACCCACAACGCAGGCCGATTCGCACGGCGCCGGGCACAGCCGACCGGTGAACTCCGGGAAGTTGTTGGTGGCGTGGAGCCGGTCGATTGCGTCGCGCCAGTGATCGCGGTAGACGAGGTCGTTCCAGTCGGGGATCAGGTTGCCCAGTGGGCAGCCGTTGTTGCAGAACGGAATGCCACAGTCCATGCAGCGCCCGGCCTGCAGCTTCAGAATGTCCTTCGGGAATGGTTCGTAGACCTCATCCCAATCGTTCAAGCGCACCTCGACGGGCCGCCGCTTGGGCGTGACCCGCGTCCACTGCATGAAACCGGTTACCTCACCCACGGGAAGCCTCCATCACGCGATCGAGAGTTGCTTGTTCGTCGAGGCCTTCCGCTTCGGCCTTTGCCATCACACCCAGCACCCGCTCGTAGTCGATGGGCATCACTCGCCTGAAGTTGCCGGCCTCGGCCGACCAACCGTCCACGATGCGTTGCGCGACCGGCGAACCGGTCAGCGAGGCATGACGGCCAAGGGTTGCGCGCAGGAACTCGCGGTCAGCATCGTCGAGTTGTTGCAACTGCACCATGTCGCGATTCAGCTTGGCGGCGAACACCTCGTCAGGGTCGTAGATGTAGGCGATGCCACCGCTCATACCGGCGCCGAAGTTGCGGCCGGTGGGGCCGAGCACCACCACTCGCCCACCGGTCATGTACTCGCAGCCGTGGTCGCCGACACCTTCCACCACTGCAGTGGCACCCGAGTTGCGCACGCAGAAGCGCTCACCCACCAAGCCACGAAGGAAGATCTCGCCGCTGGTGGCGCCGTAACCGATGACATTGCCGGCGATGACGTTGTCCTCCGCCACGAACGTTGCGTCACGGTCCGGCCGCACGATCACCCGCCCACCGGACAGCCCCTTGCCGACGTAGTCGTTGGCGTCGCCCTCCAGCGTCATCGTCACACCGGCGGGGACGAAAGCACCGAAGCTCTGCCCAGCGGAGCCACGGAATTTGAGTGAGATGGTGCCGTCAGGCAGACCGGCGCCACCGTGAGCCGTCGTGATGGCGGAGCCGAGCATGGTACCGACGGTGCGGTTGACGTTGCGGATGGGGAGCGTCAGCGACACGGGTTCGCCGCGCTCGATGGCCGGTGCGCATTCCTGCAGCAACTGCTGGTCCAGTGCCTCCGCCAGGCCATGATCCTGGGTCACCGAGTGGTGCAGGGTGTTGCCGTACGGGTTCTGCGGGACGGCGAGGATGGGGCTGATGTCCAGACCCTTCGCCTTCCAGTGGGTGATGGCGGTGCGGGTGTCGAGCACCTCGACATGGCCGATCAATTCCTGCATCGCGCGGAAGCCCATGGCGGCCATGTGCTCGCGGACTTCCTGTGCGATGTACTCCATGAACGTGACGATGAATTCGGGCTTGCCGCTGAACTTCTTGCGCAACTCGGGGTTCTGTGTGGCAACACCGACCGGGCAGGTGTCGAGGTGGCAGACACGCATCATGATGCAGCCACTGACCACCAGCGGGGCGGTGGCGAAGCCGAATTCCTCGGCGCCCAGCAGGGCGGCAATGATGACGTCGCGACCGGTCTTGAGCTGCCCGTCGGCCTGCACCACGATGCGGTCGCGCAGGCCGTTGAGCAGCAGCGTCTGCTGCGTCTCGGCGAGACCGAGCTCCCATGGCGCACCAGCGTGCTTCAAGGACGTGAGCGGCGAGGCACCGGTCCCGCCGTCGTGCCCGCTGATCAGCACGACGTCGGCCTTGGCCTTGCTGACACCAGCGGCAACTGTGCCGACACCGACCTCGGACACCAGCTTCACGTGCACGCGCGCCGCCGGGTTCGAGTTCTTCAGATCGTGGATCAGCTGCTTGAGGTCTTCTATGGAGTAGATGTCGTGGTGCGGCGGCGGGCTGATGAGGCCCACGCCGGGCGTGCTGTGCCGGGTCTTGGCCACCCACGGGTAGACCTTGTGACCGGGCAGCTGGCCGCCCTCGCCAGGCTTGGCGCCCTGGGCCATCTTGATCTGCAGATCGTCGGCGTTGACCAGGTATTCACTGGTGACGCCGAACCGGCCACTGGCCACCTGCTTGATGGAGCTGCGGCGTTGCGGGTCGTGCAGACGGTCCGCATCCTCGCCGCCTTCGCCCGTGTTGCTCTTCGCGCCGATCGAGTTCATCGCGATGGCGAGCGTCTCGTGCGCTTCCATGCTGATGCTGCCGTACGACATCGCACCCGTGCTGAACCGCTTCACGATCTCGCTCACCGGTTCGACCTCGTCGATGTCGATGGCCGGCCGCTGGTCGGTGCGCAGCTCGAACAGGCCGCGCAGCGTTGCCGCCTGGCGAGAGAGCCCGTCGACCAGGGCGGTGTACTGCTGGAAGATGTCGTACCGCTTGGCGCGTGTGCCGTGCTGCAGCTTGAACACGGTCTCCGGGTTGAACAGGTGAATGTCGCCCTCGCGACGCCACTGGTACTCGCCGCCCAGTTCCAGCTTGCGGTATGCCCGCTCTTGCGGACGGCGAGGGTGCGCAGCGGTGTGGCGCGCGGCGACTTCAGCCGCAGCCTCGTCCAGCCCGATGCCGCCGAGGCGGCTGACGGTGCCGGTGAAGTACTCATCGACCAGTTCACGACCGAGACCGATCGCCTCGAAAATCTGAGCACCGGTGTAGCTGGCGACGGTACTGACGCCCATCTTGCTCATCACCTTCAGCACACCCTTGCCGGCGGCCTTGATGTACTGCTTCTGCGCCTTGTGCGGGTCCATGCCGCCCAGACCATTGAGGTCCTGCGCGACCATGCTCTCGATGCTCTCGAACGCCAGGTACGGGTTGATCGCCCCCGCGCCATAGCCCACCAACAGCGCCATGTGGTGCACTTCGCGGGCGTCACCGCATTCGACAACGAGGCCGACCTTCGTGCGTTGCTTCTCACGAATCAGGTGATGATGGACCGCGGCCGTCAGCAGCAGGCTGGGAATTGGTGCGTACACATCGTCGGTGTTGCGGTCCGACAAGACAATGATCCGGGCGCCGTCGCTGATGGCCTTGCTGACCTCGCGGCGAATCGCGTCGAGCGCTCGCTTCAACGCGAGGCCGCCGCCGGCAACCCGGTACATACCACTGATCACCACGGCTGCCAGCTCGGGGAACTCGCCGTCGTCGTTGATGTGGATGATCTTGGCCAGCTCGTCGTTGTCGATGACAGGGAACGGCAGCACCAGTTGGCGGCAGCTCTCCGGGCCGGGCGTCAGCAGGTTCGCCTCAGGACCCAGCGTGGAACCAACCGACGTGACGACCTCTTCGCGGATCGCGTCGAGCGGTGGGTTGGTGACCTGCGCGAACAGCTGCTGGAAGTAGTCGAACAGCAGGCGCGGGCGTTCGCTGAGCACTGCGATCGGAGTGTCGGTGCCCATCGAACCGAGCGCCTCGCCACCGGTCTTGGCCATCGGCGCAACAAGGATCTTCAACTCCTCGTGGGTGTAACCGAACACCTGCTGACGGCGCAGCACACTCTGGTGACTGAACACGACATGCTCGCGGTCCGGCAACTCTTCGAGTTCCACTAGCCCTTCATCCAACCACTCCTGGTACGGGTGTGCCTGGGCGAGGCTGCGCTTCACTTCCTCATCGTCCACGATCCGGCCTTGGGCAGTATCGATCAGGAACATGCGGCCCGGCTGCAGCCGACCCTTGCGCACAACCTTCGCCTGATCCACGTCGACCACACCGACCTCACTGGCCAGGATGACCACGTCGTCGTCGGTGATCCAGTAACGGCTGGGCCGCAAGCCGTTGCGGTCCAGCACGGCGCCGATGACGGTGCCGTCCGTGAAACACACGCTCGCCGGGCCGTCCCACGGCTCCATCAGCGAAGAGTGGAAGCGGTAGAACGCACGCTTCTCGGCGTCCATCGTGTCGTGGTTCTCCCACGCCTCGGGGATCATCATCAGCACCGCGTGGGGCAGGCTGCGACCGCCGAGGTGCAGCAGTTCCAGCACCTCGTCGAACGTCGCCGAGTCGCTGCCGCCAGGAGTACAGATGGGGAAGGCACGATCCAGGCCGGGAATGACATCGCTCGCCAGCAGGCTCTCGCGAGTTCGCATCCAGTTGCGGTTGCCCTGCACCGTATTGATCTCACCGTTGTGCGCAATGAAGCGGTACGGGTGTGCCAGCGGCCACGACGGGAACGTGTTGGTGCTGAACCGACTGTGCACCAGCGCCAGCGCCGACTCGACGCGCTCGTCGGAGAGGTCGGGGAAGAATTCGGCCAGCTGCGGCGTGGTGAACATGCCTTTGTAGATGAGCGTTCGGCTGCTCAGCGACGGGAAGTAGGTGCTCTGCTCCACCGGCAGCTCGTGTTCGATGCGCTTGCGCACGATGAAGAGCTTGCGGTCCAGCTCGAGTCCCGCTGAATTGTCGTCACTGTCCACGACGAAGAGTTGCTGAAACGACGGCATCGCCGAACGGGCCGTCTTACCCAGGCAGTCGGGGTTGGTAGGAACCTCGCGCCAACCGAGCACCGTGAGGCCTTCCTCGGCGACGATCATGTCGATTGCGCTCTGCGCCTTCTCGGCGTCGGTGGGGTCGGCGGGCAGGAACCCAATGCCAACGGCGTAGGCACCGGCGGCCGGCAGCTCGAACGGTACGACACCGCGCAGGAACCGATCCGGCACCTGGATCAAGATGCCGGCGCCGTCGCCCGAGTCGGCCTCAGCGCCCGTTGCGCCACGGTGCTCCATGTTGCACAGTGCGCCAACGCCGAGCGCGACGATGGCATTGCTGGCGACACCCTTGATGTTGGCGACGAACGAGACGCCACAGGCGTCGTGTTCGAAGCGCGGGTCGTACAGGCCGGAAGGCGCGGGGTAACCGGCAGGAATTTCTGAATGCATCGAGTTCTGCTCCACGAGTCGACTGACGAAGTCGGTTTGAACGGCTGGTGGCGCACGGGACGACGTTGGCCCGAACGGTTGCGGCAATGCTACGACCTGGCGCGGCCATCGCGCCAGACCAGTGGCGGGTAGCAACACTGCCACCCGACCCAGTCGTACACTCTTGACGTGATGTGCACCGCCGGGTTGGTTTCGGGCTGATCATGGACGAAAGTCCGATCGAATCCCTCAAGGAGGCTGTCACCAGCCATGTGGAGCAGCTGGAGGCGTCGCGACGGTTGGGCTTGCCAGTGGCCACGACACGTCGGTTCTTCGAGATCGAAGGTCTCGATCTCGGCGGATTGTTGGCACTCGAGCTCTTCACCACTGTGATTCCGCTCGCCCTGATCGGCTTCGGATGGTTCAGCGGTTTCAGCAACTCGCTGAGCTTCGGCGATCTGCTCATCAGGCAGCTCGAGCTTCACGGAGACGGCGCCAGCCAGGTGCGCGGGCTGTTCGGTACCAGTGCCAGCCTGAAGAGCACCTGGACGGTGCTCGGACTGGCCAGCTTCCTGGTGTGGGGCATACCCATGTCGTCACAGGTCGCCAAAACTTTTGCTCGTGCGTGGCGCCGCGAGCGGTTCGCCTTCTTCGAGGAAGTGTGGCGCGGCGCCATCTGGTTCTTCCTGTTCCTCGGTACGCAGGTGGGCACTGTCGCGCTCGACACCGTTCGTGTGCCCGGGGTGCCTCGGATGATGTTTCACGTGCTCGGCCTGATTCCCGCATTCTTCCTCTGGTCGGCCACGCCCGCGATACTGGTTCGCCAAGGTGCCAGCGGCTGGAAGCATCTGATGTGGTGCGGGCTTGCCGGCGTCGCGCTGGACACGGTGCTCATCCGTGTGATCACCCGCGTGCTGCTGCCGATGCTGCTCAGCGGCTGGGAGGGCTTCGGTCCAATCGGCGCCGCGATGACGTTGATGACGTGGTGCACTGTCGTAGCCGCGCTGTGGGTCATCACCGCCTGCCTCGGGGCGGTGCTGTGGGAACGCGCCGCACCATCGGATCTCGTCATTGCCTCGCAAGAGCATCACCAGCGCGCCACGCAAGGAGCAGCACGTACATGAGTCACCAAGCCCACGATTCGAAACCGAATTCCATTCCCGCCGGACGAGTCGTGCGCCTCATCCGAGCGCAGCACACCGTGGAGGGCGACGGGTTCTTCGTCCGCCGCCCGTTTCCCACCGCGTCGCTCCCCCAGATCGACCCGTTCCTGCTGTTCGATCACATGGGTCCGGTCGACTTCGAGCCAGGCCGCGGGGTGGGCACACTCTGGCACCCGCACCGAGGTTTCGAGACGGTGACCTACCTGTTGGAAGGCGATGCTGAGCACCGCGACTCGATGGGCAACCACGGTTTCATGCGCAGCGGCGACACGCAGTGGATGACCGCCGGGGCGGGCGTGCTGCACAAGGAAGGCCCGTCGATGGAGGCCCAGCGAGATGGCGGGCGCACTCATGGCCTGCAGCTGTGGGTCAATCTGCCGGCAGCCGAGAAGATGACGGCACCCGCGTACCAAGACCTGCGCGCCGACCAGAACGCCCAGCGCCCCGAACCGGGCGCCACTATCCGTGTGATCGCCGGCGACCTGTTCGGCCTCGCTGGCCCAGGCCAGACGCGTACGCCCATCTCCTACGCACACGTCACGTTGGCGGCCGGCGCCGTCGTCTCCACCCCCCTGCCGGATGGTCATGTGGTGCTCGCCTATCCGATGACCGGCAGTTTCAGCGTCGGCTCGACGCAGGTCGACGAGGGCATCCTTGCCGTCATCGAAGGTGACGAGCTGGCGCTCAGCGGCGTCGCTACCACCAGTGAGATCATCGTGCTCACCGGCCAACCATTGGGCGAGCCCGTCGCCCGCTACGGGCCGTTCGTGATGAACACCGAGGCCGAGATCCGTCAGGCGTACGCCGACTTCGAACGTGGCGCGTTCGGCGTCATCCCCGACTGAGCCCACCCCAAGTTGAACTGTTCGGGCGCTACTCGCCCAGGTCGCCCGAGCGGTAGTGCGCACGACACAGCAGTTCGTAGCGCACGACATCACCGAAGAGCGGCTGCTCGGCGTGGTCGCCGGTGTCGCCGACCACCACCGTCTCGCCGGTGTACACGATCTCGCCGTTGACGACGCGGGCATTGTGAGTCGCGCGCGCACCGCACCAGCAGCGCGCCTCCACCTGCATCGCAACGCGCTCGTCGGCAATCTCCAAGAAGCGCTTCGTGCCCTCGAACAGTTCGCCGCGAAAGTCCGTGATCAGCCCGAACGCGAACACGTCGACGCCCAGATCGTCGACCACACGACCCAACTGGTCGCACTGCTCGATGGAGTAGAACTGGGCTTCGTCGCAGACCAGGTAGTGAATGGGCCAGTTGTCGACCGCCAGCTTGTAGATGTCGAGATCGGACACGACTTCGATGGCACGAGCAGCGACCCCAAGACGGCTCGTGACCTGCGCACCCTCTCGATCCAGGGTGGTCAACAGCAGTCCATACAGATCGCGGCTCGCGAGGTTGTGGTGGATCTGAAGGGCCAACGTGCTCTTTCCCGAGCCCATCGTGCCAAAGCTGAACCGCAGCGTTGCCATGCCTGGTCGACCCTACCCGCGCGCATGCACCTCACCGAGCATCATCCCCCGGTGCGAGTGCCACCCATCCTGTGCGAGTGCCACCCATCCTGTGCGAGTGCGATGCCACCTGTGCGAGTGCTACGCCGCCATCCGAGTGCTCACTCGCACCCCGTGCGCGGAGTACCCACTCGGAAGTCGAAGTGGACGGCCTGGATAGTCTCGGCCAATGAGCATTTCAGGCGACGACATAGTGGTGCGCGGCCAAATCTTCACAGCCGACCCCGAACAACCATGGGCCGAGGCCGTGCTCGTGCGTGGCGAAGTGATCGAATTCGTGGGCTCCCTGGCCGAGGCCAGAGCCCTTGCCCGCGGAAGCGGAGGCGAGGAGATCGACGCCGGCGATGGATTGGTGCTGCCCGGGTTCGTCGATGCGCATGCCCATCTGCTCAACACCGGCGCCAGTCTGTTGCGAGCGCAGCTGCGATCGTCGGCATCGGTCAGCGACATCACCGACACGTTGCTGCACTGGCTGAACGCCAACCACGATGCACCACGAGTGCTCGGCATCGGCTGGCTGTTCTCAGCGATTCCCAACGGCCTGCCGACACGGCAGATGCTCGACGCAGTGATCTCCGACCGGCCGGTGTATCTGGATGCCAGCGATCTGCACTCGGTGTGGGCGAACTCGGCGGCACTGGCGGAGTTGGGGATCGATGACAACACGCCTGACCCGATCGGTGGCCGCATCGTGCGTGATTCGGATGGCGTCGCAACCGGCCTGCTGTTGGAGAACGCCGGCTACCACCTGGCGTGGCCCGTGATGAACGTCGCCGACGACGCTGAGCGCGACACCCAACTGGCCGCAGCAATTTCGGCCTACCAATCGGCCGGCACCACCGCCGCCGTCGACATGGGACTGGATGCTCATGGACTCGAAGCGTTGCTACGCGCGCAACAGCGTGACCAACTCGCGTTCACTGTCGTCGGGCACTGGTTGATCGCTCGCACTGGCAATGCAGATTCTGAATTGGCACAGGTTGCGCAGGCTTCGGCCAAGGCTGCGCTGCACTGCGACGGGGCGATTCGTGTCGCCGGCATCAAGCTGATCGTCGACGGCACCATCGACGGCTGCACCGCTGGCATGCTGACGCCTTTCGCGAACGGCGAGCCGGGCGAACTGATCTGGGATGCAGCGGCTCTGACGCCGGTGGTCGTCGCGGCCGACGAAGCAGAATTGCAAATTGCGCTGCATGCCATCGGCGACCTGGCGGTGCGGACTGCGATCGACGCGCTGGAAGTCGCGGCGGGTGGCCGGGCGGCGCGCGGCGAGACCCGCAACCCACGGCATCGCATCGAACACCTCGAGTACGTGGATGAGGCTGACGTTGCGCGTCTCGCTCCTCTCGGCATCACGGCGTCGATGCAACCGGTGCACTGCGACCCGGCCTACTTGCCCAACTGGGTGGAGATGCTCGGCGACGAGCGCGCCCATCGCGGCTTCGCCTGGCCGGAGTACCTGGCGCACGGCACGACGCTCGCGTTCGGCACCGACACACCAACCGCGCCCTACGCGTCGCTGCCCAACATGTACATCGCGGCCACCCGCAAGTCTCCCGGAGACGCCTCGATCGCCCCACACCGCCCCGACTTCGCGCTTCCACTCACCGACTCCATCGGCCACGCCACCCGCGACGCTGCATGGGCGAGCCACATGGAGAATCAGCGCGGCATGCTGCGCGCTGGGTTGGCGGCCGACCTCGTGATCCTCGATCGCAATCCGCTCGCACTCGATGCGGACTCATTGTTGAGTGCACGGGTCGTGCGCACCATCATCGGCGGCGCGACCGTCTACGCCGCCGAACCGAGCGGTGCGGGTACTACTCGGTAGCGAACGAAAACAGTCCCCGAGCCCGAAGGTGCGGGATGAACTCGGGGTCGTAGGCGATCGCCGGCAACTCACGGACGAGCTCGTCGAGGCTGGCCGCATCGTCGCCGACGAGAATTCGCCACTCACCGGCACGCACGCCATCGAGGATGACCGTTGCCGCCTGCGCTGCCGTCATCGGAGCGGCGTCACGGAACATCTCGCCCTGCATCTGCATGCCGACGCGTAGGTCATCGTCACTTGCCGCGCTGACGTCCATCCCACGCTTGCCCAACCGGTCGCGCATCTCGGCCAGCTGCTCGCTGGTCATCTCCTTCGGGTCGCGTCCGAAGAACTTCCCAGAGTTGATCACGATGGAGGTGCCGATGTGACCGGGCATCACGACCGAGGCCTTCACGTGCGGCGCGTTCTGGCGCAGGTCGGTGATCAGCGCCTCGGTGAAACCCTTCACAGCGAACTTTGCAGCGCTGTAGGCAGTGTGCGGAATGTTGGGCCCCAGCGACGCCCAGAAACCGTTGACGCTGCTGGTGTTGACGATGTGGCCTTCATCGCTGGCAACCAGCATCGGCATGAACGTACGGGTACCGAGGTAGACGCCACCCCAGCAGACGTTGAACGTGATCTCCCACTCGTCGCGCCCGTCGTTGACGAAGCTGCCGCCACCACCGATGCCGGCGTTGTTGAACAGCAGGTTGATGTGTTCCGTGTTGTGGTCGGCCTTGACGGCCTCGGCGAAGGCGACCAGCCGAGCCTCTTGGGAGACATCGGCCACGAAGGTTGTGACGCGAGTGCCCGATGGCGCGTCAGCGATGCAGAGCGCAACCGTCTCGTCCATGTTCTCGGCCGACACATCACACATCGCGACGTGACAGCCTGCCGCGCTGAGCTGGCGAGCCAGCTCGCGGCCCATGCCGGTGCCGCCTCCTGTGATGACTGCAATCTTGTCGGCGAAGTTCTCCATCGTCACAGGTTGTCAGGCCAGCCGAGCGTCGGCCGATGCGGAGCGCCGTGACACGATGTCTCGATGACACGATTTGTCGCGCTGCTCGGGGGGATCAACGTGGGCGGCCACCGCGTCACCATGGATCGGCTGCGTACCGAGGTCGAGTCCTTGGGGTACACCGACGTCGCCACCTTCATCGCCAGTGGCAACGTGATCTTCACCGGCCCAGCGCGTGACAACCACGCGGCGCGCATCGCCGCGCACCTTGGTGAGACGTTGGGGTGGCCCGCGCCCACGTACATTCGCACGGCCGCGGAAGTGATCGCAGCCACCGACCTTCGGCCGTTCGGCCCGACCCCCGAGGGCCACACCCACATGGTCGCCTTCTGCCAGACCTCGCCCGGACCCGCCATCAACGAGCACTCCACGGCATCGGACCACTTTGAAGTGAACGGCCGCGAACTGCACTGGCTGATCGACGGCAAGCTGACCGATTCCAAGATCACGCTGCCCAAGCTGGTCAAGCTGATCGGGCCGAACACCGCTCGCAACATCACGTCGCTGGAAAGACTGGCGATGATGCTGCACTGATGCGCTGGCTCAGGGCGCGTTGAGCGCCTCGCGATCGGCGGTGATCTGCGCAGCCATGGTCGCCAGCACCTCGCCCCGCAGCGCAAGGACGGTGCCTGCATATGCCCGGCCATTGAGTGCAGCCAGGCCGTGAGCCGCAGCCAGAGCGGCTGACAGCACCTCGCTCTCAGGTGCCACTGCGTCGAGGAAGCCGGCAGCGACCGCTCCTGCGCAGTCTGTCACCTGCGCGGTTGCGACAGCCAACTGGATATGACGTCGACTGAGGCGATCCTGAGCAATCGTGAGCGCCCAGTTGGGCAACACCATGCCGATGGCGACCTCGTTGAGCCCGATCTTGCAGTCCACGTCGGCACCGATGCGCACATCGCACCCCAGCAGGATCAACGCCCCAGCTGCAAGTGCGTGGCCGGTGCTTGCAGCAACAACAGGTACCGGCGAGCCGTACAGCCGTCGCACGAGTTCGCCGCCATCGCTGACCAGCGCGACCACAGCGCCGATGTCGCCGCCCCGCATCACCGAGAGGTCGAAGCCCGCACAGAAACGACCGGGTCGGCCGTGCAACACGACCGCGCCGACGCTGTCGTCGGCCTCGGCATGGTCGAGTGCTGCGGAGATCGCAGTGATCGCACTGGCCGAGAGTGCGTTTGCCTTGCCGTCGTCGAGATGAACGATGAGAACGTCGCCATCACGCTCCACGATCACGCTGCCACTGCTGTCTTGCTCGCTCATCTCACTCATCTCGCGACCTTAGGCGGCAGTCATGGCACGGCGAGGAACCAGCCGAGCAACTTGGCCGTTCGTTGCTGCGACTTTCTCAGTTGATCGCGCACGGCATTGCTGAGGGTCGGATCATCTGCCTCGCTGGTCAGGCGAATCACCCAGCCATGGTCGCGGTCGCACCAAGTTGGGTGGACGACGGGTTGCTCGATGGTGATGGTGCCGTCTGCGTTTCGCTGAGCGGCGATCGTCACGATGACGCCGTCCTGGGTCGAGGCCGGCCACTCGCTGCTGGTTGGGTGATTGGACAGATGGTTACCCATGCCCCATACCACCCACGCGCCGTTGACCTGTTCGATCGGCTGCAAGACGTGAGCGTGGTGACCGACAATGATGTCGATGGCGCCGCTGGCCGTGACAGCTTCCGCGATGCGGCGCTGATCGGCGGTCGCCTGGACGGCCCTCGTCGAACCCCAATGGAGGCTGAGCACCACCACCTCGGCGCCACGCAATCGCTCGGTCTCGGCGTCGCTGACAATTCGCGCCGGGTCGATCAGGTTCGCCCGCCACTCCTCGCCCGCTGGTGCCCGGTCACCGTCGAAACCGTATGCGTATGCCAGGTGAGCAACACGAACACCATTGATGTCGAGGATCGGCGGAAGCACCTCCTCCGCAGCCGAGGCCATACCGGATTGGCCCAATCCGGCCGCTGCCAGGGCATCGATCGTCGCCTGCACGCCGAACACCCCGCCGTTGAGCGAATGGTTCGACGCCGTACTGCAACGGTCGTAACCGGCCGACGCCAGCGCCACACCAATCGTGGCCGAGACGGCGATTCGCTCCGGCTCGACAATGACCTCACCGTTTGGGCCGACGGGAGACTCGAGATGGCAGATTGCGAGATCGACACTGCTGATCAGCGTTGCGGCGTTCGTGAACATCGGCGCATAGTCGTACGTGCCGTCTGGCTGACGTGCGCCGCGATTGATTGCCCGATGAGCCAGCACGTCACCGCTGAATGCCATCGTCACTCGCCCCGAAGGAGCCAGCGCTGTCGTGGGGACAACAGTGGGCGCAATGGATGCGTTCGTGGTCGACGACCTCTCGGCCGTCGGCAACCCTGAGCTATTCAGCGGTGCCGTGACGGTGCTGGCGGTGCTGGCGTTGTTGGCGGCACCCGTCCCTTCGACCCCACACCCAGCGAGCGCAAGAGCGACCAACGACGACACGACGGTGCTCCGGAACTGATGTCGTCGCGCCCGCATCACCCGACAATAGATCGCGATCATACGACGCGAACTCCGGCGGGCTCGAGTTCGTCGACTGAGGCCACGACTGGCGGGCGGCCGGGGCGACGCACGACTGCCCTATGAGGAACCATCACCGACGAGCCCACCACGTCCGACCGACCGACCGCGCCTCGCCGCCGGGGTCGCCGAGGCTGGATCTTGGGCGCCGCCGGCCTCGGCACTGCAGCCGTAGCCGGCATCTCGGCCTTCACCGGTGGCAGCCCCGCCGCGCCCACGGCGATGGAACTCGGCCTCGGGGCCGACGACATCATGGCCTCGTGCATGCCGGTCAATTCCGACATCCTCGACGAAATGCCGCTCGCCTTTGCCGCCACCGACGGAGTCGGCAACTACTGTGGCTACACGGGGCCGGCCACGCCCGAACTGGAGGCCATCGACGACGCCGCTTTCACGAGTGGGCCCTGACGCAGCACCCGGTGGCATTGGCGAGAATCTGGGACGGGATGTAGAGCAGTTGGACTACCCCGGACATGAGCTCGGACAGCGTTGCTTCGCTGAAGGAACTCATCGTTCTGACCTCCGCGTGGTCGGTTTGGTCGTCATCACATGATCACGACAGGTTCTCGAGCTAGCCCTCGGTGCACACCTTCCAGTGCAACTCGGAGTTCCCGACAACGTCGGTGCTGAACACCTTGAACAGGGCCCGCCCGCGTTTCGCCCGGTTCCCGCATGTCCGCTCGGTGACCTCGCAGTGATCGTCAGGTGTTGGGTGAGCGCCAAGATGAACCCGACGAAGCGGCGAAACGAAGGATGTCACTCGTGAGATTCAAGGGTGTCCTCGGTGAAAACTCCCCGATGACACCCTTGAAAACCTACTTCAGCTGCAGCCGCTGGTGCTGCCACAGCTGGGGCAGGCGTGGCAGCTGCCGGCACGGATCATCTGGACGCCGCACTGCATGCACATCGGCGAGTCGCTGTGGCGCACCGCCGGCTTCGACGAGGTTTCGGTTCGGGCCATCCCAGCGGGGTTGGTGACGTCGTTGTTCGGGGCGGCCGGGGCCACACCGAGTTCCATCTGCACCAGCAGATCCTCGGCCGACGGAATGGTCTTGGGATCAGCGACCATCTCGCTGCCCGTACGGGTTTCCCACACGCTCTCGTCCACGCCGGGCAGCGTGGGTTGCAGGCGCTCGTCGATCGAGAAGATGCCCAGCTCGGCGCGCTCGTCGTAGGTCATGTACTCCAGTGACAGCCGACGGAAGAGGTAGTCCATGATGGACGAGGCGAAGCGAATGTCGGGGTCGTCGGTCATGCCGGCCGGCTCGAAGCGCATATTGGTGAACGCCTCCACGAAGGCCCGCAGCGGCACGCCGTACTGCAGGCCGTAGCTGATGCTCTTCGCAAACGCATCCATGATGCCGCTGAGGGTGCTGCCCTGCTTGGAGACGGTGAGGAAGATCTCACCCGGCTGGCCAGTGGCATACTCACCGATGGTGGCGAAGCCCTTGCAGTCGGCGACGCGGAACTCGAAGGTGCGACCTCGACGGCTGCGCGGCAGCTTCTGACGAATCGGCTGGTGCACGATCTTCTCGACGATGCGCTCGACCACTTCGGTCGCGACGGCTGCAGTCACGTCATCGGCAGCCCCTTCCTTCTTGGCGGTGCTCAGTGGCTGGCCGACCTTGCAATTGTCGCGGTAGATGGCGACAGCCTTCAAGCCCAGCTGCCACGACAGCAGGTGCAGCGCTTCCACATCTTCGACCGCTGCATCTTCTGGCATGTTGACGGTCTTGGAGATGGCGCCGGAGATGAACGACTGCACGGCACCCATCATCCGCACGTGACCCTCGTAGTGGATGGTGTTGTCACCCATGCTGCAGGCGAACACAGCCACGTGCGAAGCAGCCAGGTGTGGTGCACCGAGAATGCTCTTCTCGACGTCGATGTAGGCAACGATCTCGTCGATCTGCACCGGCGAGTAGCCGAGCTTGCGCAGCGCACGCGCAATGGTCTGGTTGACGATGGTCATCGTGCCGCCGCCAACGAGCTTTTTCATCTTGCACAGACCGAGGTCGGGCTCGATACCGGTGGTATCACAATCCATCATCAGGCCGATGGTGCCGGTGGGCGCCAACACGCTGGCTTGCGCATTGCGCACGCCGTACTCCTCACCGTCACGCACAGCGGATTCCCATGCGGCCTGGCCGGCAGCGACCAGTTCGGCGGGCACGCCCGTGTGGCTGGCGATCGTGGTGTGCGCATCGCGGTGCATCCGCAACACGTTGAGCATGTGCGCTTCGTTCTCCGAGAACCCCGAGAAGGGGCCCATCCGGCTGGCGGTGCGTGCGCTGGTGGCGTACGCGTGGCCGGTCATCAAGGACGTGAGCGCAGCGGCCCACGCACGGCCCTCTTCGCTGTCGTACGGCAGACCCAGGGCCATCAGCGTGGCACCGAGGTTGGCGTAGCCCAGGCCCAGCTGACGGAACTTGCGGCTGTTCTCGCCGATCTTCTCCGTCGGGTAGTCGGCGCGGCCAACCAGGATCTCCTGCGCGGTGAACATGACTTCGATGGTGTGCATGTAGGCATCCACATCGAACTCGCCGTCCTCGCCGAGGTAGTGGAGCAGATTGATGCTGGCCAGGTTGCAGGCCGAGTTGTCGATGTGCATGTACTCGCTGCACGGGTTGCTGCCGTTGATACGGCCGCTGGCGTGTGCGGTGTGCCACTTGTTGATGGTGGTGTCGAACTGCAGGCCCGGGTCTGCGCACTCCCAGCTGGCCTGGGCGATGTCGCGCCACAGGTCGCGAGCACGCACAGTGCGCACGGTGGCGCCACCGATCACTGCCTTGAAGTCCCAATCGGCGTCGTCGAGCACGGCCTGCATGAACTCGTCACTGACGCGCACGGAGTTGTTGGCGTTCTGGTACTGGATGCTGAAACTGTCCGAGCCGTCGAGGTCCATGTCAAAGCCGGCGTCGCGCAACACGCGAGCCTTGCGCTCTTCTTTGACCTTGCACCAGATGAACTCCTCGACGTCGGGGTGGTCGACGTTGAGGATGACCATCTTGGCCGCACGACGGGTCTTGCCGCCGCTCTTGATGGTGCCTGCCGAGGCATCGGCGCCACGCATGAAGCTGACCGGACCGCTGGCGGTGCCACCACCGTTGAGCAGCTCGTAGCTGCTGCGGATATTGGACAGGTTGATACCCGAGCCGGAGCCACCCTTGAAGATGGTGCCCTCCTCGCGGTACCAGTTGAGGATGCCGTCCATCGTGTCGTCGACGGCGAGGATGAAACAAGCGCTGGCCTGCTGGGGCACACCCTTGACACCTATGTTGAACCACACCGGGCTGTTGAACGCGGCGCGCTGGGTGACGAGGATGTACTTCAGCTCGTTGGTGAACGCATCGGCCTCGGCCTGGTCGGCGAAGTACCCTCCCTCGCTGCCCCACGTGGTGATGGTGTCCGAGACACGGTCGATGACCTGGCGCAGCGACCATTCACGCTCGGGCAGACCCAATGTGCCGCGGAAGTACTTCTGGGCCACGATGTTGGTGGCGTTGAGCGACCAGTTGGTGGGGAACTCGACGCCCAACTGCTCGAAGGCAACGGTGCCGTCCTTCCAGTTGGAGATACGTGCATCACGGTGCTCCCACTCGACCTCGTCGTAGGGGTGAACCCCCGGCGCGGTGAAGTGACGGGTGATCCCGATTGAAAGGCGATCCGGCGCCAGTGACATGCGGTACTCCTTGAGATGACTTGCTCGGTGAGATGACTTGCAGGGTGAACGATGTACTGGGGAAGTGGACAGAAACGAGGCCGAAACGACTGAAGAATCGAAGGAGATGGTCCGCCGTAACCACAACATGTGGTGTGTGCAATGCCCCCATTGCCCGGAGCACCACAAGTGGTAGGGAGGATTACAGCACTGTAGTTACACCCGTGTCAATGACCAACCTGCTCCGAACGCATCAAATTCCGCATCGCAGCAGGTGACGTGGCAAGCGGCGCAAGGGACACAGGTTCGGGATTCCTTGCCCCCACAGCCACACACCGGCGGAGCTCTCGAACGAACGGGAGCCTGTTTGGTATGTCACTGTCCATCCGCGCCCTTGCACCGCTGCCAGCTACGGACGACACCTTACGGTGCCTGCCCTGTGGGGAGGAAGGGGTACAACCGTGTGAATTACTGTGGGCAACAAGATGAAACGGTGTGTGAACAGGGGGTTACCACGCAGCCCTTTATCCACATATCCACAGGCATCCGAAAGCCCAGCGAATCGACCGCTCCAGCGACTGATCAGCCGATTGCAGGTCAGATGACGGCTGGTTGCAGCGAGACGGGTATCCCGTTGAGCACTGACGTACCGCTCAGCGGATCGAGCGCCTCGTGGTCAGCCAGGATGTTGCTGTTCACGCCGGCGCGCTCGGCAGCAACACGCATATTGGTGCCTGGCTGGCCGTGCCCCCACCCGTGGGGAAGGCTCACCACACCCGGTCGAATCGCATCGGTGACTTCGACAGCGGCGTCCACGGTGCCTACGCGGCTGGTCACGCGTGCCACGCCGCCATCGGTCAGTCCGTAGCGCACGGCGTCGTCAGGGTGCACGTGCAGCGTGCAGCGTGGCTTGCCCTTGACCAGTACTTCGATGTTGTGCATCCACGAGTTGTTGCTGCGCAGGTGACGGCGGCCCACGAGCACCAGCGGCTGCTCGGTAGCCGCCGCGGCTTCGCGCATCGAGCGCTCGAGGCGGATCAGGTCGGCAACCAGAACTGGATGGTCGAGCTCGATAGCTCCAGAGGGTGTGCGCAGGATGTCCGGCAGCCGTGGCTCGAGAGCGCCGAAGTCCACACCGTGCGGATTCGCCCGCAGCAACGCGACGCTCGCGCCACCAGGGTTGGCGCCGAACGCCTCACCGAAGGGGCCGGTCTGGAGCATGAAGTCCAGCATTCGCACCGGGCCTGCCTCGGCACCGAGTGCCGTGAGAATCTCGTCCGCGTCGCGTCCGTGAATCGGTGAGTTCGCATCATTGACCGAGCTCCGCACCATTCCAGCGAGGCCGATCTCGTCGGCCATTGCCGGCTCCGCATCCGCGCCAAGGCCTGCCGCAACGAGACCAAGCTTGGCCAAGATCTCCCATTCATCCGGTTGCCCCTCGTCGAGCGCCAGCACCGGGTCGCTGTAGTTCGCCACGTTTCGAATCGCGAACTGCAGCAGTGCCACGTCGTAGTGGCCGCGCTGCAATTGCGATGGCGGCGGCAGGATCACGTCGGCGTGGCGAGTGGTCTCGTTGAGATACATGTCAACGCTGACCATGAACTCCAGTTGCGCCAACGCCTCATCCAACTGCTCACTGTTGGGCGTACTCAGTACGGGGTTGCCGGCAACGGTGATCATCACCTTCATGCCCGCGTCGCCGGCGCCGGTGATCTCCTCGGCCATTGCCGCCGCGGGGTACTCCCCCATCACCTCAGGACGCTGACGCACCACCGACTGACCGCGGCCGATCGAGAACGCCTTGCCCACACCCGACTTGCCGCGGGTCGTCGGCCCGCCGGCGACGGGCATCGAGAACATCGCGCCGCCGCGCCGGTCGAGGTTGCCGGTCACGATGTTGACGACGTCGACCAGCCAAGAAGTGATGGTGCCGAAGCCTTCGTTGCCCATGCCGTTGGTCGTGGTGCCGATGCGGCCGTAGACGCTGCCGCTCGCAGCGCCAGCCAGATCGCGGGCGAGCGAACGAATCTCTGTGGCCGTCAGGCCTGTCGCCGGCGCGACTGCCTCAGCGGTGAAAGGGGCCAACGCGGCCACCACTGCGTCGAGACCGTTGAGGTGCGCTGCGACGTGATCGCCAGGGGCGATGAGGCCATCGGCGGCAAGCGTGTTGACCATCGCGGCCAAGAGCAGCGCATCGGTACCGGGTCGAATAGGCAGCCAACGGTCGGCTTCCTCGGCGGTACGGCTGCGACGCGGGTCGACGACGACCACGGTGCCACCCCGCGCCCGAATCGCTTCGATGCGACCGGGGAAGTCGGGAGCGGTGCACAGGCTGCCGTTCGACGCGTAGGGGTTGGCACCCATGATGACGAGGAAGTCAGTGTGGTCGAGGTCGGGCACCGGCACGGTGACTGCCGTGCCAAACACGTAGGCGGCAGCGACTTGGCGGGGCATCTGATCGACGGTCGACGCGCTGAACCGACGACGAGTACCCAGCGCCTGCAACATCGTGCGGTTGTACAGCAGCGCCGACAGGCTGTGCGCGCCGGGGTTCCCCAGGTAGACGCCGACTGACTCGCGACCGTGGCGGGCCATCAGGTCAGGAAGGCGATCGGCGATCACTGCCCACGCCTCGGCCCACTCGACTTCCTCGTGCACACCGTTGCGCTTCAACAGCGGCATGCGCACCCGGTCCGGGTCGTCGTGCAGTTGCTTGAGCGTGCTGCCCCTTGGGGCAGATGAACCCGTGGCTGAACACATCGAACTGGTCGCCGCGAATACGCGTGACTGTTTCGAGGTTGGCGGCGTCGCGCTTGACGGTGATCTCCAGCCCGCACCCGGCCTCGCACAGCGGGCAGGTTCGGAACGCGGTACGAGTTTCGGCGCCCCGGTTGTCCTGTGCTGTGTCGTGTTCAGTCCCCATGAGTGGCATCCTCTCACCAATGCGACGCCTGTTTCCCCACCCAGACGGCACGGTCACCCTGCACGAGTGCTACGACGTCCCGCGACCGAGACCGGCGAATCGACCCTGGGTGGAGCTCTGCATGGTCGCTGGGCTCGACGGCTCGACGGTCGTCGATCGCAACTCGCGTGGCCTCTCGAACGCCACCGACCAGGAACTGCTGCTGACGCTGCGCTCGTTCGCCGACGTCATCCTGGTCGGCGCCAGCACTGTGCGAGCCGAGGGCTACGGCCCTCCGCGGCTGCCGGGCCAGCGCATTGCGATCGTCTCTCGCTCAGGCGAGTTCGACTTCAGCCTGCCGCTGTTCACCTCCGGCAAGGCACTACTGGTGCTGCCGACCGACGCGCCTGAGGTACCCATCGCCTCGGTGCGCGCCGGGGTCGGCAACATCGACATCGCCGCCGCACTCTCCCAGCTGGATGCGAACATGGTGCAGGCCGAGGGTGGCTCCACGCTGAACGGACTGCTGGCGGCCGCCGATCTCATCGATGAGCTGAACCTGTCGATCAGCCCGCAGATCAACGGCGGCGCCGGCCCCCGCGTCACCAGTGGCGCGCCTGCGCTCTCGCACCGGATGACACTCGCCCAGGTGTTAGAGGACGACGGCTTCCTCTTCACGCGCTACTTGCGCGCACGCTGACTGCGTCACGCGATGTTCTGCGCCATGGTCGCAATGTCGAGCACTGCCGTGGCGTGCACCAACGCCTCATCGGCTGACAGCTTGGGACCGAGCTCGACGATGAACGACATCGCGTCAGGCACCGTGGTGCGCACCCAGGTCGCAGCAACTCCGGTGTAGGTGCCGCCGGTGACGCTGAGCACGGGCAGCCCGGTGAGGGCCGCGTAGCGCTCACGTAACGGGCCGTCCTTGCGGCTGGACGGCGAGATGCGGTTCAGGTCCTGGTGATACCACAGCGTCAGGTGCGGGTCGATGCGGTCGGTGAACGCGATGAACGCTTGCGTCTCGGGCTCGCTGGCAGGGCCGGTACCGCTGTACTCCCAGTCGCCGAACTGCGCCACCTGCGTCCAGTCATGAGGGAAGTTACGGTTCAGGTCCACTCCGTTGCCGTTGTGGCGCTCGCTGTTGGCAAGGCCATCAGGGTTCATTGCGTCCATCAGCCACAGGTCGATGTTCGCGGGCAGCTGCATGGTGCGCAGGTCCTGCAGAATCGCCAGACCGGCGTTCTCGTTCCCGTGGATCACCCCGACCACCAAGACCACCGTGCCACCTGGCGTGCCGCGATGACTGGCGACGATCGGCCGCCCTTGGGCTGAGTAGCCAATGATCTCCTCGCCCAAGAAGTCGGCCGCCGCCGAGGTGCCCGCCGCGGGCGGTGGAACAGTCGTGGCGGGAAAAGTCGTGGCGGGAAAAGTCGTGGCGGCAACCGTGGTAGCGGGAACAGTGGTTGTTGGAATCGTGGTGGTCAGCGCAGTCGTCGACGGCGTCGTGGTGGGAACGACGGTCGTCGCGAGCACCGTCGTGGTGAGAATGGTGGTCGTGGCCAACGACGTGTTGGACAGCGCAGAGGTGTCCTTGGTCGACGAGTCGGAACCGCACGACGTCAGCGCTGTGAATGAGACGACGCATGCGATCGCGATGACACGCAGCGCAGCGCAGCGGATCACGAGCGCTGCAGCTTCTTCAGCAGGACCAGCTCGCGTTGGAAGTCGGCCGCCGCGTCAAAGCCTTTGTAGACACTCGCGAAGCGGAGATACGCAACTTCGTCCAGGTGGCGTAGACGCTCGAGGACCTCGACACCCACCACGGCGGTGGGAACCTCCGAACCTCGCAATCGAACCTCGTCCTCGATGGCTTCGCCCAGCTGGTCGATCTGCTCAGCAGTGACCGGGCGACCCTTGCAGGCAGCACTGATGCCGGCGATCAGCTTCATCCGGTCGAACGGTTCGCGACAGCCGTTGCTCTTCAGCACGGTCAGCGGCACTTCCTCCAACCGCTCATAAGTGGTGAAGCGGTGCGCACAGGCAAGACACGAACGGCGTCTGCGAATGGCAGCGCCCTCTTCAGCCTCGCGCGAATCGATCACCTTGGTGTCGTCAACGTGGCACTTGGGGCAGCGCATGGCACCCCACGCTACCGGCAGGCGTCACGGCAGGGTGATCACCTGTCCAACCTGCAGCGATGCGTCACCAATGGCGCTGACCAGCGCATCGACATAGTCCACCTGGGATGCCCCACCGTGCAGATGTTCGGCGATGGACCACACAGTGTCGCCTGGCTGCACGACATACGTGGTTGCTGGACGAACCGCGGAGGTGGAGGCAGGTGCACCCCCGCGGTTCGCCAGAACGCTGCCGGCACCGATGGTGAGGGCGACGAAGACGGCCATGAACACGACAGCAACCAGCAGGCGCCGGCGCAGAAAGACCTGCGTGCTGGGCCGATTGTCGACCCGACGGGCTGGACCCGCCACGTGCCCGGGCGAGAAACGACCCGGAACGACGCGACCCGGAACGACAACGGTGTATGAGCTGAGGGCTGCGGCCATGAGACTTTCCTTTACTGACACGAACGACCCGTCAGTGAGACGACCGGGTCGAAGAGATACGGATCGAACAGGTGTTACACGAACGACTGTTCGTAGTCTGCACGAACGATTGTTCGACGTCAACCCCGAGGCGAACATTTGTTGCACGAACGGGTGTTTGACCTGATCAACGAACAGGTGTACGCTGCCCGCATGGCCGAAACACTCACCGCCCGCCAACGGGGCATCCTCGACATGATCGAAACCAGCATGCGTGAGCGGGGCTACCCGCCCAGCGTGCGTGAAATTGGTGAAGCCGTGGGGCTGACGTCTCCGTCCACGGTGCACAGTCACCTGGCATCGCTCGAGCGGATGGGCTACCTCAAGCGAGACCCAACCAAGCCACGCGCCATCGAGGTTCGCTTCGATCCGTCGTCCGGTGCAGCCATCGAGCGTCGTCCCGTCCGCCATGTCCCGCTCGTTGGCGACGTCGCTGCGGGCACCGATGTCCTCGCACAGGAGAACGTGGAAGAACTGTTTCCATTGCCGGAGGACTTCACTGGCGATGGTGATCTGTTCATGCTGAGGGTCCGCGGTGATTCGATGATCGAGGTCGGCATCATGGACGGCGATTTTGTCGTCGCCCGTGCGCAGACCACCGCCAACAATGGCGAGATCGTGATCGCCGGTATCCCCGGTGAAGAGGCCACGGTCAAGACCTATCAGCGCAAGGGCAACACGGTCACGCTGGTGCCGGCCAACCCCCGGCTGACGCCAATGGTGTTCACCGACAACGAAGTCCAGATCTTCGGTCGCGTCGTCACGGTCATGCGTCGCCTCTAGTCGTTACGAAGCTGGCCGTTACCGAGCAAATCGTTACAGCTTCGGCGCTCCCCACCCTGGCCCCGTTGGCGGGGCTGGCGGCGCCGTTGGGGTTGGCGGTGCCGTTGGGGTTGGATATCTCGAGACCGCTCCGGGCACAGTGGTTGGGTGTTGAGGTTGGCGTCCATGCACGCTGGCTGGTGCGGGCTGCCACGCAGCGGGCGACCCGTTCGTGAGTGCGGTGGGCAGAGTCGATGTCTTCCTGCGAAGGCCGAGCAGGATCAGCAGCACACCCAGCACCAAGCCGGCGAATACGACCCCTACCCCGGCCAGGCTCAGCGCGTTGGCGCCGGCGTCTGGCTCGCCGCCGACTGCGATGGCAAAGTCAGTTTCGGCGCTGGTCACCGTCAGGCGGTAGGTGCCCGGGTCGTTGATCTGCACTCGCTGGTAGCCCTGGCCGGCAAAGTCACCGACGGTGTAGGTCGGCGCGTCGACGGCGGTGAGGGCCAACTGTTGGTCGTCGCTGTTCAACAAGGTGAGCGACACGCGAGGCAGGTCGTCGTCGCCACGCTGGTACGACGTGCCACCGGCCGCGCAGTCACCGTCGACCGTGCCGAGCACACCCTTCGTCTCGATGTAGAGAGTGAAGGTTGCCCGCTTCTCGAACTCGAGCGTGGTTGTGCAGCCGACTGGCGCACGCGCGAATGCCTTGACGGTCGTCTCCTTGGCGGAGCCACTGAGCGCTACCAGCACGACTCCTGCCCCCACGCCGAGCGCCGCCACTGCGATGCCGGAAAGCAGCAAACCCTGGCGTCGCTTTCCTGGTGCTGTCGCGGGCGATGCAGGCACATAGCCGAACGAGTACTGCGGTGCAGCGGTTGGCGGTGGAACTGCGCTGGGTGCAACAAATGGCGAAGTGGGCTCGGCGCCCGCCGGCGGGTCGAATTGATATGACATCAGCGCACTCCCAAGCGCGAAGCGACCAGTTCGATACGGTCGTCGGGTTGTACCACGGCAGCGCGCACGTTGTTCGCACCGCCAGCTCCGTAGAAGTCGCCGGGGCTGACCAACGCGCCACCTTCGCGAGCGAGTCGCTCGGCGAATTCCCAACCATCGTGTGCGTCGAACCAGAGATAGAAGCTGCCCGCCGGCATCGGCACCTCGAGACCGGACCACGCTGACAGGATGTGAGCGAAGCGCTCGAGGCGGTGACGATAGCGATCTCGTTGGACCTGCACGTGAGTGTCGTCGGCCAGTGCGGCAATGCCTGCGGCCTGCGCTGGCCCGGGCACCATCATGCCAACGTGTTTGCGCACCTCTTTGAGGTAGTTCACCAGCTCGGCGTCACCGGCGTAGAACCCCACTCGCACACCGGCGAGATTCGAGCGCTTCGACAGCGAGTGCACCGCGACGACGCCCTCGAGGCCCGACTGGAGAATCGTGCAGGGCGGGCCGTCCCATGTGAACTCCACGTAGCACTCGTCGCTGAACACGGGTACCTCGTGTGCCCGACCCCATGCCGCAGCGGCAGCAAGGTCGCTGAGTGCACCTGTCGGGTTCGACGGGCTGTTGACCCACAGCATCAGCGCCCGAGCGGCGTCGGAGGGGTCGATTGCTGTCAGATCGATCGAGCCATCGGCGGCAGCCGGCACCGGCACGCCACGGCAGCCGGCCAGCGTGGCTCCCATCTCGTATGTGGGGTATGCAACGGCCGGGTACAGCACGGTGTCGCGCCACGGGCTGCGCAGCTTGAGGTACTGCGGGGTCGTGGCGACAAACTCCTTCGTGCCCACGCAGGCTGCAATCTGCGACAGCGGCACGTCGACTACGAAACGACGGTCGAGCCAGCCACGGATGGCCGCCCGCAGGGCTTCGCTGCCGATGCTGGCCGGGTAGCCGCGCTCACTGTTGCTGTGGCCCAGCGCGAACAGCACCTCAGGGGGTGGCGGGTCGCACGGTGTGCCAATCGACAGGTCGACCACGCCACCCTCGAGCGCGTTCGCCAGCGGGGCGAGACGGTCGAGACGGTCGTATGGGTAGGGCGGCGGGACGAAACCCGCCTGCCCGGCGCCGTGGACTGGGTTACTGACTGCTTCGTTCATGCGCTCACCATCCTGCCTGATGACCGGGCGTCTCGCCCACTACGACTGTCAGTCGGGTTGAACGACGAACTCGCTGAGCCGACCAACGGACGCATCGGCCAGGCGTGCCCGCACCCGCACTCCGTCGGTGTCATGGAAGGTGGACACCACTTCGCCCTCACGATGTATCGACGCCAAGACGTCGCCGCGCTCGTAAGGAATCAGCACTTCGACAACCGCGGTGATGGACCGCAGTCGATCACCAAGTACCTCCAGGAAGCGTCCGATCCCCTCCCCGGTCTGTGCGCTCAACGCCACCGAGCCTTGGTGACGCGCCTGCAGTTCGGCCGCGACCTCGGGGGCCACGTCGACCTTGTTGAACACCAACAGCTCGGGCACCTTCAATGCGTCGATCTCGCCGAGCACCTCGCGCACTGCATTGATCTGCCCCTCCGGGTCGGGTGCCGCACAATCGACCACGTGTACGAGAAAGTCCGCCAAGCTCGCGACTTCCAGCGTGCTCTTGAATGCCTCCACCAAACCGTGCGGAAGCCGGCGGACGAAGCCCACCGTGTCGGTCAGCAACACTGGCTCGCCACCTGGCAGCGACAACCGGCGGGTGGTCGGATCGAGAGTTGCGAAGAGGCGGTCCTCCACCAGAACACCAGCTTTGGTCAGCTGGTTGAGCAGCGTGGACTTGCCGGCGTTGGTGTAGCCCACGATGGTCACAGCAGCCAAGCCGCTACGGCCACGGCTCTTGCGCTGCAACTGGCGGGTGTGCTGCAGCTCCTTGAGATCGCCTTCCAGCTTGGTGATGCGGCGCATGATGCGCCGGCGGTCGACTTCCAGCTTCGTTTCACCACCACCGAAGCGGCTACCGACACCGCCTCGCTGCTGCGAGAGATTGGCCTTCGCGCCGCGCCGCAAGCGTGGCAGGCGATAGCGCAGTAGAGCCAGCTCGACCTGGGCCTTACCTTCCAGTGTGTGGGCATTTTGGGCGAAGATGTCGAGGATGACAGCGGTACGGTCGAGCGCCGTACGGCCCAGCACCTTCTCCAGGTTGTACTGCTGCGCCGGGCTGAGCTCGTTGTCGAAGACCACCGTGTCGGCGTCGACCGCCAGACACATGTCGCGGAGTTCCTCGACCTTGCCCTTGCCGATGTACCAAGTGTGGTCGGGCGAGTCGCGTCGCTGCACGATGCGGCCGGCCTCATCGGCACCGGCGGTGTCGATCAACAGTGACAGCTCGTCGAGACCTGCCTCGGTGTCGTCATCGGTGTGGCCAGGACGAGTGACGCCGACTAGGACGATTCGTTCACGCTTGGTGCGCTCGATGAGTGTGGCGCCAAGTGCTTCATTGTAAGGAGAGTTCATACCGAGCCTTTCAGCATTCCGGTGCCGTTCAGCACTGCGTAGCGATCAGGACTGCGTCATTCGTCGAGGTCCACAACGATCGTGGCGACGTACTGTGCCGGGCCGATGAGAGTGACGTGCCCTGGCAGCGGATGGTGCAGACGTACCTTTGCATCGCCGCCATCCATATGCACAACGATTTCTTTGTCGGCTGCAGCAACCAAGCCCCATTCGCTGGCCGCCCAAGCGCTGGCGCAGGCGCCGGTGCCGCAGGCCTCGGTGATGCCCGCACCTCGCTCGTGTACTCGCATCGTGATCGCGTGAGGCTCCGGGCCGGGCTCCACGATCTCGAGATTGATGTACGGCACAATCTGCCCGAGCGCCAGCAGGTCGACTGTCGCGACCTCGTCGACGCCGACAACCGCGTGCGGGTTGCCCAGGCTCAGATGACGGACGGGTCGGAGTGCATCGGCGCCGATTGCAGACCAATCAGCCGGCTCCGCTATATCGACCACTGTGCCCATGTCGACGGATGCATGGACGATCTGCGGGTGGTCGGTGACCGAGAAGGTGACCAGCCGCTCGCCCGCATCCGTCACGATCAACTGATCCTGCGTATCACCACGACGCATCGCGAGCGCCTGCGCGAAGCAACGAATACCGTTTCCACTCATCTCAGCGCGCGACCCATCCGCGTTGTACAGCACCATCTGTGCGGCGTAACCGTCAGCACTTTCGCCGACGAGCAGCCCATCTGCACCGACACCACGACGGCGGTCACACAGCTGGCGGGCAAGCGCGGGCAGATCGGCGATGCCAGGGTGGAAGACGACCAGGAAGTCGTTCCCGAGCCCGTGGTGTTTGGTGAGGGTGAGCTGAGTCATGTCTGCTGCAGAACTGCCAGGACCTCGGCGACGGGGTCGTGTTCGATGTGCACCCAGCGTATGCGAGGGTCACGGCGGAACCATCGCTCCTGACGGACGGCGAACTGCCGAGTGCGCAGGACCACCGACGCCACTGCCCCGTCCAATGATGCTCCTCCTTCCAGGTGCGCGATCAGTTCCTTGTAGCCGAGCGCTTGACGAGCCGAGCGCGAGAGCGGCAACGGTTCGGCCAGGAGTTGCTCCACCTCGGCGAGCAGCCCGGCGGCCATCATCCGGTGGACTCGCTCGGCAATCCGAGCGGTCAGCACATCGCGAGGCCACTGCAACCCCACCTGCTCGAAGTCGACTGGCGGATATTGATCCAACCCGGGACCGAACGAACTGAACGGCCGCCCGCTGCCCAGCGTCACCTCCAGTGCGCGCACAACTCGGCGTTCGTTACTCGGCTCCATCCGGCCGGCCGCAACAGGGTCCAGCCCGGTCAGTTCCTGGTGCAACACGGTGCTGCCATCGAGAGCCACCCGCTCTTCCAGCGCTGCGCGCACCGCTGGCCATCGGCCTGGAATCTCCATCGGGTCCGTGAGAGCACGCAGATAGAGACCCGTGCCGGCTACCAACACTGGTCGCACCCGACGCGTTGCCATGTCCGCCAGCGCGGCGCTGGCCGCGCGCTCGAAGTCGGTGACGGCGAAGTCGTCGCTTGGTTCGGCAAGGTCGATGCCATGATGCGGCACCGCGGATTGATCCGCAGTGGCCGGCTTAGCGGTACCGATGTTCATGCGCCGATACACCTGCATGGCATCGACGGCGACGATCTCGGCGCCCGGATGGGCGGCGGCATAGGCCATTGCAACGTCGCTCTTGCCAGAGGCCGTGGGGCCGAGGATGACGAGCGGCCGAGCTGAAGCGCTGCTCACCCTGCTGTCACGGCAATGCGGCGCTTGTGCGCCGGCTCGGCCACCAATTCGACGAACTGGCCCATCAGGTGATGCGGGGCCGCCGAGGTGATCTCCACCAATGCGTACGAGCCGGTGCGCATCGGTTGGGTGGGCGTGAAGTGGACGAGTTTGTTCTGCCGAGTGCGACCCGAAACAACCGAAGGGTCCTTCTTGCTCGGCCCTTCGACGACGACTTCCTCGAGGCGGCCGATGCGCGCCTGATGCTTCAAAAGGGCACTGTGTTCGACGACGACCCTCAGGCGCTGGAAGCGCTCGGCCACCACCACCGGGTCCACGAACTGGTCGACCATCTCAGCTGCCTCGGTGCCGACGCGTGGGGAGAACACGAAGGTGTAGGCGTAGTCGTATTCGGCGGCGGCTGCCACTTCCAGGGTGCGTTGCAGGTCGGCCTCGGTCTCGCCGGGGAAGCCGACGATGATGTCGGTACTGACCGCCAAGTCGGGAACTGCCAGACGCGCCTGCTCGAGTCGTTCTAGGTAGCGCTCGGCGGTGTAGCCGCGATGCATCAATGCCAGCACCCGGTCACTACCGGACTGCAGCGGATAGTGGAGGTGCTCGCACATGGTGGCGCTGCCGGCCATGGCGGCGAACGTATCGGGCCGCATGTCCTTGGGGTGCGGACTGGTGAAGCGCATGCGTCGCAACCCGGGCACGGAGCCGACGGCGGTGAGCAGGTCGGCGAACAGCGGCCGCAGACGCGCCTCGGCGTCGCCGCCCTGGCGCGCCGCCACTTGGATGTCGCGGCCGTAGCTGTTGACGTTCTGGCCGAGCAGCGTCACCTCTGTGACGCCGTCGGCGACCAGCGCCTGCACCTCGGCGACGATGTCGTCGAACGGGCGGCTGATCTCCACGCCCCGAACCGCGGGCACGATGCAGAACGCACAGTTGTTGTCGCAGCCGATCTGGATGGTGACCCACGCGTTGTAACCGGTATCGCGTCGAGCGGGCAACGCACTGGGGAACATGGCGTGATCGTCGAGTACTGCAGCGTCGAGAATCTCGGTGATCTGACCGAACTCTTGCGACTGCTGCACCAATTCTGCAGCACGGTGCACGTTGTGCGTACCCATCACGACATCGACCCAGGGCGCCTTGGTGGCAACGAGGTCACGGTCCTTCTGAGCCAAGCAGCCCGAGACCACGATCTGGCGACCCTCGCGCTCGTTCTTCCACGTACGCAGCCAGCCAAGCGTGCCGTATAGCTTGTTGTCGGCGTTCTCACGAATGCAGCAGGTATTGAGCACGACAACATCTGCGTCATCCTGATCAGTGACAGCGGTGAGGCCATCAGCATCAAGCAAACCCGAGATGCGCTCGGAGTCGTGTTCGTTCATCTGACACCCGAAGGTGTGCACGACGTAGCTACGGCCCATGACACCGAAGGCTAGCGGCAGCCCCGATTGCTCGATCGGAGAGTTGCGTAAGCCGTGGGCGTCGAGGCGCTGGACTTGTGTAAGCCCAGCGCCTCTGACGTCAGAGTTCGATGGGTTGCTCGTCGGCTGCGGAGAAGGTGGCCTCCACCGGCGCATTGGCATCGACACCGATGCCCGCCTGCACACGGACCTTTTCGGAGACTTCCACCATGATCTCGGGGTTGGCCGACAGGAAGTTCTTCGCGTTCTCGCGACCCTGGCCCAGTTGCTCACCTTCATAGGTGAACCACGCCCCGGACTTTTTGATGATGGCCATGTCGACCGCCATGTCGAGCAGCGAACCCTCACGGCTGATGCCCTTGCCGTACATGATGTCGAATTCGGCCTGACGGAACGGCGGCGCCACCTTGTTCTTGACGACCTTCACTCGAGTGCGGTTACCCACGATCTCGGTGCCGTCCTTGATGCTTTCAATACGGCGGATATCCAGTCGGACCGAGGCGTAGAACTTCAGCGCGCGGCCACCAGGGGTGGTCTCGGGCGAACCGAACATGACACCGATCTTCTCGCGCAACTGGTTGATGAAGATCATGATGGTGTTGGTCTTGTTGAGGTTGCCGGTGAGCTTGCGCAGGGCCTGGCTCATCAAGCGGGCCTGCAGGCCAACATGCGTGTCGCCCATCTCGCCTTCGATCTCGGCACGAGGTGTGAGGGCTGCCACCGAGTCGATGACGACCACATCGATGGCGCCGGAACGCACCAACATGTCGGCAATCTCCAGTGCCTGCTCACCTGTGTCGGGCTGGCTGATGAGCAACTGATCGATGTCGACGCCGATGGCCCGCGCGTAGATGGGATCCATCGCGTGCTCCGCGTCGATGTAGGCACAGATGCCACCGTTGCGCTGCGCTTCGGCCACGACGTGCATGGCCAGCGTCGACTTACCCGAGGACTCTGGGCCAAAGATCTCGACCACGCGACCGCGGGGCAGGCCACCTACACCGAGCGCCACATCGAGCGCCAGGGCACCCGTCTGGATGGCCTCGATACCCATCGTGGTCTTCTCGCCCATCCTCATGATGGAGCCCTTGCCGAACTGCTTGTCGATGGCCGCCAGGGCTACTTCAAGTGCCTTGTCTCGATCGTTGCTCACAACTGTCTCCGTTTCCTGCCATACCCAAGTGGGTGTCGTTGGTGAGGACCGTTGCCGGCCCCGATGAGTACCGTGGCGACGCCCTTGGGGCGTTGCGGTGGTAAGGGGCACCGTACGAAAAGGGTGTGACAGAGTTCCCGGAGGAGCGCTACAAACCTGTTGTTGACCGTACGAGTGGTACTACAAGTGATGGTACGTGTGTTCGAACAACAGGAGTGTAACTACGAACAGTCGTTCGATCAAGCATCCTCGGCGAGAAATTGCTGCTCGGCTACGGCGATGCCGGCTTCGATCAATTCCTTGTCGTCGGGCTTGTGCGTCAACAGGTCGAACGCCATCCACACCGTGTTGGTGAACGGGAACGCCAGGAGCGGAATCACGATCGCGCCGATGACGAATCCGATGGTGAGCGCAGTGACCGGAAAGTCAGGTGCGGTGGCGACGAACGCGACCACCATGCCCACCGCGAGGACGCCGAAGGTGAAGATGACATTGAGCGCAATTGGGCCCAGCTCGAAGCCGTGCTCGCGGTGCCACTCGATGCCACACGTGCGACAGCGGTCGTAGCGCAGCATCCAGCGCCGAATGAACGTCCGCCTGCTGCCGCAGTGGGGACACTTGAGGACGATTGCTCGCCGAAACATCGTCCAAGCGGACGGCAACTCAGGATTCATACCCCCTATGGTATAGAAGTCGTGTCTGGAATCCGAAATACTGTGCCGGTGCGAAGAACCCTTGCCGGGCTGCTGTTCGGCCTTGCCTATGCCTGCGCGAGCTTGTCGATTGCAGGCTTCCTTCTGCAACGGTCTGCGTTCGACCCTGACAACTCGGCACAGGCCGCCGATGTGATCTTGGGCGACTCGGAGCTGAAGGCAGAGCTGGTCGGCTTCATCTCGGACAGCGTCATACAGCAGCTCGACGGCACAGTTGATCCGGTCACCATCCGGTCGAACGTTGCGGCCGTCGCCGAGCTGCCGGCGGGGCAGAAGCTACTCGCGGAGATCATTCATGATGCGCACGCTCACATGATCGGTGACCAGAAGGGCCCGGTGGAGATCACGGGCCCACAACTGGTGGGCATCGTGCGCGACGAGCGGGCGGCAGTGCTACCAACGCTGATCCTGCCCGTACCAAAGGTGACCCCACTGGTCATCGCCAATCACACGCTCGACTGGTTGCTTCCGATCGCGCTCATCGCCACTGTCGCGTTCGCGTTCCTCGGGTTCACTGCACACCCTGAACGCAGCGCACTGATGCGCAGTCTCGCCCTTGGTCTGCTGCTGCTTGCCTTACTCGCGCTGATCCTCGGCTACCTCGTACCCAAGTTCCTGGTACCTGCCCTCAGCGACAGCGTGTGGGCCCACATTCCCGCGCGCCTCGCCGACGATTCGCTGCCGTTGCTGATCGGGTTGGAGCTGATGCTCATCGGCAGCGCGCTGGCGTTGCTGGCAGGCACGGGCATGATGCAGCGCCGGCGCCGTTGGAGCACACCCGTCAGCACCTACCGATACAACGAAGAGCGCAGCTGGAGCTAGCGCTCGGTCAGCAGACCACGACCGGCGTAGTTGGGGAAGGAAAGAGCTGACGGGTCAGGCGATGAGTTCGGCGACGAACTCGCCGAACACGGTGGCATAACGCATCGCGTCGTCTTCGGAATGCAGCACCGAGATCAGCCACTGTTCGTCGAGCCCGGGCGGCAGCAGCACGCCACGGTTGATGCCGTGGATCCACTGCGCAAAAGCGAGGTCGAAATCTGTGGCCTTGTAGTCGCGGTAATTGCGGATCGGTTCGCGAGCCCAGGTGATGCATCCCTTGGCACCGAACTGCACGGTGTGTGCCGGCAGGCTCGCCTCAGCGATGATGCGGTCGCACTCATCGAGCAGACGACGGTTGAGGGCAATTGCCGCATCGATCGCGTCGCGGGTGCAAGCCTCGGTGAGCACAGCCTTGATCGCCGCCATGCAGAGTGGGTTACCGTTGTACGTGCCGAGGTGCAGCACCCTGCCAGCGGTGATCTGATCCATGCACTCCTGCGTGCCGCCGAATGCGCCTACCGGCAGGCCGCCACCGATGCTCTTGGCAAGGGTGACGAGATCGGGTTGCACGCCGAGCTGGGTGGTGGCCCCGCCGTACCCGGCGGTGATACCCGTCTTCACCTCGTCGAAGATGAGCATGGTGCCGTAGCGGCGAGTGATCTCGCGCACTGCCTCGAGATAGCCGGGCTGCGGCATGCAAATGCCGATGTTCTCCATGACAGGCTCGACGATGAAGCAGGCCACATCGCGGTTGCGCAGTACCCGCTCGAGGGCCGCCGCGTCGTTGTACGGGACAACGATGGTGTCGGAGAGCACGGCCGCTGTGATGCCGGCAGTACCGGGTACCGGGGTGGGTGAGTCGGCGGGTCCGGCCATGTCGAGCGGTGGCTTCATCGAGATCATCACCTCGTCGTGGTGCCCGTGATATCCGCCCTCGACCTTCACGATCTTTTCACGACCGGTGATGCCGCGGGCAACGCGAATGGCATCCATGGTGGCCTCGGTGCCCGAGTTGGTGAAGCGCCACATCGGCAGGTTGTAACGCTCGGCGAGCAGTTCGGCCACCTCGGCGTTGAGCTCGCACGGGGTGACGTACAGCGTGCCGTTGTCGAGTTGCTGTTCGACGGCGCGGCGCACGGCGGGGTGGCAGTGGCCGGAGAACAGCGCTCCGTAACCCATGTCGAAGTCGATGTAGCGGTTCCCGTCGACGTCTTCCATCCAACTGTCTTGCGCCCGGCGCACCACGATCGGGTGAGGGTCGTACGCCTGGAAGCTGCTGGGCACGCCCAGCGGCAGCACCTTGCGGGCCCGCTCGGTGGCGGCCTGCGACCCCTTGGTGCGGGCGATGTAGACCTGCAGCTCTCGCTGCGTGATGGCCTTGGCCCGTTCGGCAAGTTCACGCGTGGAAATGCT